>ENA-OWNQ01000039-OWNQ01000039.1-gut-metagenome-genome-assembly--contig:-NODE-39-length-140422-cov-43.279540_pt1 | contig 140422 bp, 155 predicted proteins | sample MGYA00248252_ERZ651782 | MGnify/ENA primary metagenome ERZ651782 (study PRJEB26908, sample SAMEA4031705) | gut metagenome | biome: gut; feature: normal infant; material: stool | place: China | collected... | reverse complement strand
CCCACTGCTGCCTCCCGTAGGAGTCTGGGCCGTGTCTCAGTCCCAATGTGGCCGTTCAACCTCTCAGTCCGGCTACCAATCGTCGCCTTGGTGGGCCGTTACCTCACCAACTAGCTAATTGGACGCGAGTCCATCCTGAAGCGAATAAATCCTTTTCCCTCAGTACCATGCGGTACCGTGGGCTTATGCGGTATTAGCAGTCGTTTCCAACTGTTGTCCCCCACTCCAGGGCAGGTTACTCACGCGTTACTCACCCGTTCGCCACTAAATCAAGAAAAGCAAGCTCCTCTTGATTCCGTTCGACTTGCATGTGTTAGGCGCGCCGCCAGCGTTCGTCCTGAGCCAGGATCAAACTCTTTATAAATGGTATTTAATCGCCATTTAAAAGCGTTAAATCTCTGTAATCACTCAGACACAATCGCTTGCGTCCTGTATGAATTACTTGTAAATTTGGAATTGATTATCGTGGGTTTCCAAACCCACGTTCAAGGTTCCACAAGTTTCAGTTTTGTTCAATTTTCAAGGTCCTGCTGTGCTGTCACTTGTTTCATAACAGCTTGTATATTATATCTCATAAAAGTTCTTTTGTCAAGAACTTTTATGAGATATTTTTTGAAGCCTTTCGGCTTCAAAATCGCCATACAAGCCGTAGTTACAAGCTTTAGCGGCTGTCCCCTCGCGAGACAGCTTGATTATTATAGCAAGGAGTATGACCTTTGTCAAGCACTTTTTTCGGTTTTTTGACAAAGTTTTTATTGTACTTTTGGGCAAGGTGTATATTGTGGTGTTGTGCAAATGCGGTACCAAGTGTAGGGGTAAGAGGTGGAAACACACGGCCTCTCCCTTCTCGCAGAGGGGGCTGCTGGGCAATTGTGTGCTGGATAACAACTTCCTTATTTAGTATAGAACTCCCCTGCAGCAGGGCAAAGGTTTACGACTTCTTCTCGTTCGCAGATGCGATAGTGGTCGTAGGTGAACTCTGGCACCGTGACACAAGATACAAGGGTCGCCTCATCCGCTGGGGAAAGGTGTTTCGCTCCGAAGATCGTACCAGCTTTCATCAGCACGCATGGCTCGGCACCGTCTTCCAGCCCCAGCTTGTATTTTGTCAGCTTGGCGTTGTCGATTTCCCACAGTTCCAGGGTGGAGCCGGCGTGGAAGAACCAATACTCGTCTGCATCCAGCGTGTGAAACTGCGAGGCTTCGCCCTGACCCAGTTCATAGTAGATCACACCATGCGCGGGTCGCTCCTTGGCGCGTTCGCCATCGCGGTACAGTTCGCGGAACGCGCCGCCCTCCACATGAGGCGTCAAATTAAAGCGCTTTACAAAATCCATGTTTCTTCCTCTTTTCTTATTAGAACATACTTCGAGTATAGCATTTTGTCGCCGGAAAGACAAGCCGCGCTAAAGACTACTGATACATAAAGAAAAACCTCCTGCATTTGCCGGGTGCGAGGGACCCAACCAACACAGGAAGTTTATAGGTTTGATTCAGAATAATTTATTGGGCAAAATGACGGAATTCATAATTCCATAGCGATGAATCCGCGAGTTTATCGGTTTGCAGCGTCCGCCACAAAATGCCGGTTTTGCGGATAGTGGCGGGGTTTATGCGGCCTTATGCTCTCCGCTTTTTGTCCAGGCGGATCTTGTCGGCGATCATCGCGATGAACTCACTATTCGTGGGTTTGCCGCGGAGGTTGTGGATGGTGTAACCGAAGTAGCTGTTCAGAGTGTCCACATCGCCGCGGTCCCAGGCGACCTCGATGGCATGGCGGATAGCACGTTCGACGCGGCTGGCCGTGGTACCGTTGCGCTTGGCGATTTCAGGGTAGAGACGCTTGGTCACGGCGTTGATGTACTCGTGGTCGGCGGTGGTAAGCAGGATGGCATCCCGCAGGAACTGGTAGCCCTTGATGTGGGCCGGCACGCCGATCTGGTGCAGGATCTCGGTGACGGTAAGCTCATCGGAATCCAGCGAGACCGGCTGCGGGCGGCTGGCACCGCCGGCGGCACGCAGTACCCGACTGACCAGCACGTTTTCATCGAACGGCTTCACGAAAAAGAACGAGAAACCGTTATCTAAGAGGTCCTGCTCGACTTCCTCGCTCTGGAACGCGCCGGTGACAAAGAAGGTGGTATGTACGCCGCTGCTGTTCTTTTCCTCGTAGCGCTGCTTGACGGTGATGGCGTCCAGGTCCGGCATGAAGGCGTCCAGCAGGCAGGCCTGGGGGTGGACGGCCAGCAGGGTCTCCAGAGCAGCGGTGCCGTTTTTGTCGCACACCATCACGGTCACGCCTTTGGCTTCCAGCGCTTCGCGGCAGACTTCCGTCACGATGTCGCTGGTATTGGTCATAACAAACTTGATCTTATCCATCGTCAACTTTCCTCCATACAATGAACAGGTGCCGCACGCTGTGGTGTTTGCCCGTCGTTCTCTTTACTGTGGAAATTTTACCATATTTTTCCATTCATCGCAAGAGGTTTTTCCATTTTTTTCAGCGATTCCCGCTATTTTCGTTCGACACAATTCGTCATTTTCCTTAGATTTGCCGTCATTTTCTAAAATTACAGACATTTTTCGTCCCTGTTATTTGCTCCCAGTAATTTTCCAGTTTTTCCAATTTGCCATGTTAGGCGGTTTTCTTGCTGGAAATTTTATGGTCCCGGCATTTTCCCGCTTTCCGCTGCGCCGATGCGTATTTCTACCTTTATATGATAGGGGCGTGTTGTTATCGGCAGCACATTTTGCAGGAATGGTTGTTATCCACGGCATAATTTGCGGTGGGCGCGGCCCAGACTGCGGTGCAGAAAAGTACCCGCGAAAAAATTATAGGGCAGTTTTGTGGGGGTAGTTGGCGGGTTACTATCTTATAAAAAATTTTTCTGCCTGTAATTTACCTGTGGTTCCAGCAAAAAAAAATATAAATTGTGTGGCCGATAACAATTGGCCTGGCTTTTGCTTACTATTGTTATTCACGGCACAGTTTACCGGTGAGGGCATGGCCGATTGAGAGATTTTGAGGTTGTTATCGGCGGCACAATTTATGGTTTCTTATGATTTCGCTTGCGGGTCACTTTCAAATTCAAACGACTAGTGGGCGGCCCAGGCGGGTATTGTTATTCGCGGCACAATTCGGCGGGGCGGGGTTTAGGCATATACCCCAGCTGGGTTGTTATTCAGCGCACATTTTCCTTTTTGAGGGGTGGGTCTGGCCCGGGCTTTGGGGCTTTGGGGCCTGTTGGAATCGTCCGCACATTTTCCTGCAGTCAGCAGCTCCCAAGGCGAAAGGCAACTGTTGTTATTGGCGGCACAATTCCCAGGGCAGCCTTTTCCGCACAGGGTTGTTATTGACAACACAATTGGGTGTGCAACAGGCTGCGGCGGTCCCGTTGGCTGGGGTTGTTATTCGCTGCACATTTTAAAGCGGGGCGTGCCCGCAGGCTGTTTTCCGGGATTTTGCACGCAGGATTGTTATTCAGCGCACATTTTCTCATTGCCGATGCGCCCATATTTATCGCAATACCGCCGATTTTTTGTTTTCTATCAGCAGTTGTTATTTTTTGCACATTTTTACGGTTTACCGCCGCTTTCCCCGCGTATCCACCACAGCAGACAAAGAAAATGCTGGGTTGTTATCCACAGCACAATTCTATGTACAGCGTTTTTCATTCGGTTTCCAAATTGCGTATCCGCCAACAGCCCAGGCAAATACAACTTGGCCGGCAAAATCCTCTCCGCGTCCCCCTCAAAAAAATTCTCATCCTCCCCGTTGTTATCCAGCGCACATTTCCAAAATCTTAAAAATCCTTTCCAATTTTCTCCGCCCACTATCGCACAGCAAAAATATTTTTTGCGGCAATTTATGCTGTGGATAACAACCGTGGTCCCCTGTTGTTATCCGCGGCACAATTCCAAATTGCCTGTCTGCCCTCCGCAAAATCTTTCGCCGCCCCGATTGATTGTTATTCAGCGCACATTTTGCCGCATAGCCCCCATTTTGTGCCCAAGTAGGGTTGTTATCCCCCGCATATTGTTGTTCCGGGCACAGATCTGTAGTTATTCTCAGCACAATGCACTTGTTATTCCGCACACATTTCGGTTGTTATCGGCAGCACAGCTTTACCTTATATCTAAATAAAAAAACTAAAAGCATAAAGAGATAAGACCGACGGATACAGGATTTTTGCGGGAAAATCAAAATGTGCTGACTATTACAATAATTGACGAATGAAGCACAATCTGCTATTATTAGCATTACCGTCGTAGGCTGTGCGCCAAAACACCCATTTTGGCACAGCCAAACATAGCTACGGGAAAAACAGAGGTAACACTATGGCACCCAAAAAACAGCCAAACACCCCACGGACCAATGACGAGGCTCTGACCCCGGTCGCTACCTACAGCGCCCGGGGCAACCAGACCATTGTGCGCAAATCCAACGACCTGATCCAGAATGCCATGTACAGCCTGACGCTGAGCCAACAAAAGCTGATGCTGCACATTTTCGCTATGATCAAGCCGTCGGATACCGAGCTGCCGCGGTACGAGATGTCGATTTACGAATTCCTGAAACTTTGCGGCGTGGACCCGCACAATGGCTCGATGTACAAACAGGTCAAGAAAAACATCGAGGATATCGCCAACGCCAAGGTGCAGTGGATCCGTTTGGCCGGTACGCAAAAAATCACGATGTTCCGCTGGTTGAGCAGCGCCACCATCGATGAGGGCACCGGCAAGATCGTGCTGACGCTGGACCAATCCTTAAAACCCCACCTGATCCAGCTCAAAGAGTTCTACACGACAATGAACATCACCTACACATTGCCGATGAAGAGCCAGTACAGCATCAAGATCTACGAGCTGTGCAAGAGCTACCAGAACCTCTACCTCGAAAAGAAGAAAAAAGGCGAGCCGCTGGTGTGGAGCATCGAGACGCTGAAAAAGCAGGTGGACTGCAACGCGTCCAACTGGGCCCACGTGCGCCGCACCGTGCTGGACAAAGCCAAAAGTGAGATTAACGGCAAGACCGACATCCTCTTCGACTATGCCGTATACGAAAAAGACCGTCAGCGCGTCATCGCCATCTCGGTTACCATCGAGCCGGTGGATAAGCAGGTGGCCGATCAGAAACTAAACGAGATCACCAAACTGCGCAGCAAGCGTCTGCGCAAAAAGACGACCGCCCTGGAAGTGGCCGAGACAGGCACTTTGGACGATGATCCGAACATTCTGACCCTGGACTATGTCTCGGTGCCCGAGACGACCATCCCCTACTCCTACGGAGCCACACCCGACCTGATGGCCCAGGAGCTGGGTGTGAAGGCCGAGCTGGATAAGCTGGCCCTGGTGCTGGCCCCCGAGGAGCTGGACGCCGTACATGTCATTATCGACGCGATGGTACGGATGGCCGGCGCCCCCAGCGACAAGATGATCGACGGCGGCAACGCGGTGTTTTTCCAGACCGTGAACAATGTCATCGACAACTGCAAGGGCCTGCGCCGCTGGTTTGAGGGCGTGGCCAGCCGTTACGCGGCCAAGGTCATTCCCACGGCCCGCACCAAGCGTGCCCCCATGCCCTACCTGTACAAGTCCATCATGAACGACCTAGAAGATTACCGCCTATACGTGGCGGGCATCGGGGTAGAAGAACTGCGGGATGAGGACGCCGAGCCGACCGAGAACCAGGCTCCGCCGGTGCCTGACCTGCTGGAGGCGGATTTCGTTGAGGCCGAGCCCGATGCTGCTCCCGCCCAGCTGACGTCTGAGGACGCCGCCACCAAAAAGGCGATGATCGCCGCGCTGGAAAAATTCAGCGATTACGAGAACCTGAAAGGCCGCCTTTCCGGCGGCCAGCAGGAAGCGCTGGAGGACATCGTGCAGATGACCGCCTATTTCTGCCGCCGCAACGTCAAAGGCAAGGACGACGGCATGATCGAGGGCAAGGCCAACATGCAGTTTGTCGGTTCGCTGAACCGGGTTATCGCCCGTTACGGCGACCTTTCACCGCTGTTTGAGGCGCTGGCCGTGACGATGGACTACGACACCTACTGGAAAGAGCTGATGAAAAATCCCCGGATCAAGAACCCCAAACTGGTGTTCCAGACCGAGATCGAGAAAGCTTTGCTGATGCCCGCCGCCGTGCTGGGCGAGTTCCGCGCCCGCCGCGGCCAGGACCCCCTGGGCGCACCGGTGCGGGATAAAGAGGTGGATTGGCTGAAGGCGTTTGAGGAAGTGTAAGATTACTGATTATACGTTTCTTCCATTTTTAACATTGTATCAGCAAAAATTCCGTATCCTTTTGCGGGTGTGCCCACCAGCACATGGGTAACAGCGCCCACCAGTTTTCCGTCTTGCACCAGCGGCGAACCGCTCATCCCCTGCACGATACCGCCGGTGGCGGAAAGCAGGGCCGGGTCGGTGATGCGCAGGGTCAGGTCACGATTGGCATCCTGCCCGCCGCTGCCCACCCGCTCAATGCGCACGGTGTAGTGTTGGGCGGTGCGGCCCGAGAGGGTCGTCCACAGCTCGGCATCGCCGGTGTGTACCTCGCCCGGCGCGGCGATGGGCAGCATCGTCCCGACATTTTGTGCCGGGGCGGTCCAGCGGCCATACAGGCCGGTGGCATCGTTGCCCGCCACGATGCCGAGAATGTCCGATAAAAATTCCCCGCGCAGTTCCCCGGCTGTGCCGGGTGAGGCGCTGCGCACACCGGTGACAGTGACCGGCACGATCTCGCCGGAGAGCAGCGTAAAATCCGCCCCGGTGTCCACATCGGAGATCGGGTGTCCCAGCCCCGCAAAAGTGCCCGCCACCGGGTCCACAAAAGTCAGTATACCGATCCCGGCGCTGGAATCCCGCACCCACAGCCCGGCTTTGTACACCCCCGAGGCATCCGCCCAGGGAGTGAGCTGGGCCGTGTACTCATGCCCGCCGCGGCGGTAGAGGATCGTGACCGCGCTCCCCTGCCCTGTCTGCAGAGCGGCGGATAAGTCGTCGTTGCTGTGCACGGGGCAGCCCGCTGCCGAGATGATGAGGTCTCCCAGCCGCAGGCCGGCTTCTTTGGCGGGATTTTCCCGGCCAGACGCGGAATACCGATCCGCAAAAGCCACCACCAGCGCACCGTCAGAGAACATTTTTACCCCAAAAGGCGTGCCGCAGACCGCCACGCTGCGGGGGCCTGCGGCAGCGGCTGGTTCGATCTGGACAGCCGGATGCGCCTGGCAAAACAGCAGCACAATTGCCAACAGCAGCGCTGCCAGCCCCGCCGCGCCAAAGCGCTGCCGACAAAATTTCCGAGAATTCACGGTCAGTGCCCCCTTTCCCGCTTAGTCTGTGCGGCGCGGAGGCGGATTATTTATACATTCGTCACCCATATGGGCGAGATCAACGACATCGGCGGCATCAGCCTGTCACTGTTTCAGGGCATTGTGATGATCACCTTGAAGCTGTGGCCACTGGCCGAGCTGGCCCTGCCGCTGCTGCTGGCTGGCCAGGCAGTGCTGATGTTTGTATTTGCACGCTATGCCGTGTTTAATATTATAGGCCGGGACTACGACGCTGCGGTGCTATCCAGCGGTATATGTGGTTTTGGCATGGGTGCCACCCCCCAACGCCATGGTCAACATGCAGGCCCTGTCATGTTCTGGAAAAAATGAACCGACAAGGTCCGGCAGCGCCGCTACTGTGTGGAGCAGGAGAAACTTGTTGTGCCGGAGATCCACACCGGCCGCGCCCACAAGAACACCCCCGCCCGGACGGAAGAAACGAAGCCCGCCGAGGAACCCATCACCTACGATGGTGTAGCCATCCCGGAGATACACTTAAAGCGGAAGCGTAAACCATGATACAATGTCAAACGCGCCCGGACGATGCTGAAAAACATCGTCCGGACGCGTTTTTTATAAAAAAGAATGCAGTAGGCTGTGTGGTCAAACAATAAAAAAGACGTCAAAACATACGTTCTGACGTCAAATTATATGGTGCGGCTAACAGGACTTGAACCTGCACGTCTTGGACACTGGACCCTAAAACCAGCGCGTCTGCCAATTCCGCCATAGCCGCGTAACGACTATTAGTGTAGCAAGTTTGGCAGGGTTTGTCAATGGGGCGTTTAGCCTGCGGTAGAAACAGAATTGCTTGCTGCCGCACTGCTGGCGTTGGTCGCGCCAGTATCCACATCCGCTACCACGCCGTATTCATCCGTTTCTACAGGGTCGGCGTAGACGGCGTAGCGCTGGGTGGTGTGGGTCAGGATGCCGAAAGGATAGCAGGTGTACAGGATGCAGCTGGGCTCCTCGGCGCCCCAGCGCACCTTGTCGATGTCTGTCTCCAAAATCACCTGCATATCGGTGATCTTATAGGCAAAATCGCCCCAGGTGGTCTCCAGGTGAATGATCGCGCCGATCTCGCAGGAGCCGAGGTCGGAGAAGTAGGTGCCGGTGTGGGCACCGATAAAGACGGTGCCGTTCTCGCCGGGCAGCACACAACCGTCCTCGGCATGGCAGCCGGCACCGCGGCTGAACTGTGTCTCGCTGTCGCCCAGGTAGAGGTCACAATCCACATTGGTGCCCTCCACCCAGATGCGGCCAAGTTTGTCGCCATAACGTGTGTTTTCGTGAGCTTCACTGGCGGCGGCGACCTGGTTGGCGCGCTTCTGCTTGGCCTCTTCCTCGGCACGGGCAGCGGCTTCGGCAGCCTCCCGCGCGGCGGCCTCGCTGGCAGCTTTGGCGGCGGCTTCACTCTCGGCAGCCGCCTGGGCAGCGCTGGCAGCAGCTTCGCTTTCGGCCTGCAGCCGGGCGCGCTTGGCGTTGGCAGAGACCACCAGCAGGATGGCTGCGGCCACCGAGACGACCAGCGCCAGCCCGCAGAGCAGCAGACGGTGTTTCAGGCGGGTTTGTTGTGCTTTGCTCATGGGCGCTCCCCCTCCCCCGTTCAGGTCAGGCTGGCCAGGTAGGCGGCGGGACCACTTTGGTACAGGTCGCCCCCGTGGGTATCCAGCAGCACGGTCAGCGGGAAGTCCTTGACTACCAGTTTACGCACGGCCTCGCAGCCCAGGTCCGGCCAGGCAATGATTTCGCAGCTCTGCACGCTGTTTGCCATCAGGGCACCGGCCCCGCCGATAGCCGCCAGGTAGACGGCCCCATTTTTAACGACCGATTGTTTGACGGCCTCGCTGCGCTTGCCTTTGCCAATCATACAGGCCAGCCCCAGGTCCAGCAGGCGCGGGGTGTAGGCGTCCATGCGGCCGCTGGTGGTGGGGCCAGCGGCACCAATAGCACAGCCTGGGCGCTCCGGCGTAGGGCCGACGTAGTAAACGGCAGCACCCTCAATCGGGAACGGCAGCTCCTCGCCCTTGTCCAGCAACTCCATCATGCGGGCGTGGGCGGCATCGCGGGCGGTATACACCACGCCGGAAAGCAGCACGGTGTCTCCTGCTTTCAGCGGTGCAAGGTCTGATTTTTGCAGTGGTGTCTGTAAAACATATTGCATGCGGTTCGCCCCCTTACAGTGTGCAGCTGGCGCGGCGGGTGACGTGGCAGCTGATGTTGACGGCCACCGGCAGGCAGGCTACGTGGGTGGGCTTTTGCTCAATGGCAACGCCCAGGCAGGTGGTGGCACCGCCAAAGCCCTGGGGGCCAAAACCGGTAGCGTTGATGGCATCTAGCAGTTCTTTTTCCAGCGCGGCGTAGTACGGGTCCGGGTTGGGCACATCCAGCGGGCGCAGCAGCGCCTGTTTGGCCAGTGCGGCGCAGTGGTCGAAGCTGCCGCCGATGCCGATGCCCAGCACGATGGGTGGGCAGGGGTTGGCCCCGGCCTGTTTGACGGTGTCCAGCACAAAATCCTTCACGCCCTGCACGCCGTCGGCGGGCTTGAGCATGGTAAGGCGGCTCATGTTCTCGCTGCCCGCGCCCTTGGGGGCCACGGTGATCTGGCAGCCGTCGCCGGGCACCAGATGCACGGTGAGGAACGCCGGGGTGTTGTCCCCCGTATTCACCCGCTGCAGCGGGTCAGCGGTGATGGACTTGCGCAGGTAGGCTTTCTCGTAGCCGCGGCGCACGCCCTCGTTGACAGCGGTGGTCAGGTCGCCGTCGATATGCACGTCATGCCCCAGCTCCACAAACACGCAGGCCATACCGGTGTCCTGGCAGATGGGCAAGTCTTTTTCTTTCGCTGTGCAGAGGTTTTTCTGCAAAAGGCCCAGCGTTTCTTTCGCCAGCGGCCACGGTTCGGCGGCCTCGGCCTTGTCCAGCGCGGCCTTCACATCGGCGGGCAGTTGGGTGTTGGCTTCAATGCACAGCCGCTCCACCGCATCGGTGATGGCGGCGGCGGACAGTTCACGGATGATGCTCATACGCGGGCCACGCCGCTTTCTCTTGCGGCCTGGGCCACGGCGGCAGCCACAGCGTCGGCCACGCGGGGGTCAAACGCCTTGGGCAGGATGTTCTCCTCATTCAGCTCGTCGTCGGGGATGAGGCCCGCGATAGCCTGGGCAGCGGCCATCTTCATGGAGGGGTTGATGTCCCGGGCGCGGACGGACAGTGCGCCCTTGAAGATGCCGGGGAACGCCAGCACGTTATTGACTTGGTTCGGGAAGTCCGAACGGCCGGTGCCGATGACGCGGATGCCGGCGGCCTTGGCCAGGTCGGGCATGATCTCCGGCGTGGGGTTAGCCATGGCAAAGACGATGGCGTCCGGGGCCATGGTGGCAGCCAGCTCAGGGGTCAGCGCACCTGCAATGGACGTACCAATGAACAGATCGGCGCCCTTAATGGCCTCGGCCAGGCTGCCGCTGATCTTCTCGGGGTTGGTCTCCTCGGCCAGTTTAGCCTTGTGGCCCTCCAGCCCAGCGGGGCGGCCGGGGACCAGGATGCCGTGCTCGTCGACGGCGATGATGTGCTTGGCACCGGCCACCTGCAGCATGTGGATGATGGCCGTACCGGCCGCGCCGGGGCCGTTCTGCACAATTTTAATATCCTCGATGCGTTTGCCCACCACTTTCAGGGCGTTGAGCACACCGGCCAGCACGATGATGGCGGTACCGTGCTGGTCATCGTGGAAGACGGGGATGTCCAGGTCACGCTCCAGCTCAGCTTCGATCTCGAAGCACTCGGGGCTGCGGATGTCCTCCAGGTTGATGCCGCCGAAGGTCGGGGCAATGGCCTTGACAGCCGCAATGACTTCCTCTTTGGTTTTGGCGTTCAGGCAGATGGGGAACGCGTCCACGCCGCCGAACTCCTTGAACAGCACGCACTTGCCTTCCATGACCGGCAGGCCAGCCTCGGGGCCGATGTTGCCAAGGCCCAGCACAGCGGTGCCGTTGGTCACGACGGCCACGGTGCGGCCTTTCATCGTGTAGGTGTATACGTCATCGGGGTTGGCTTTGATCTTGCGGCAGGGCTCGGCCACACCGGGGGTGTAGGCGGTGGACAGGGCGTCGCGATTTTTGCAGGGGGCAAGGCTCTGCACGGCAATCTTGCCGGGATATTTGCTGTGGAGTGCTAGGGCAGCTTTGTTGTAATCCATGATGATACCTCGTTCCTGTGTTGTTTTTATTTGGTTTCGTGTATCCCGGCGGAATAGTCGGGTTCCAGTTTGATGATGCAGAAATGGTCGGGCCATTTCCGCTCGACAGCAGCGCGCAGGGCGGCGGCCAGTTTGGCGCCGCGGCGCTGCTTTTCAGTGATGTATTCGGCGGGGACGGCGCAGTCGAAGATGACGTTGGTATGCGTCGGCCCGGGCACGATGCGCAGATCGTGGATGTTGGCGCGAGTGTCCAGGCTGGCGACCTCCTGCTGCAAGAAGCTGCGCAGTTCAGCCACGTGGCTGTCGCTGGCGATGACAGGGTCAAAGTGGATGGTGGCTACCAGGTCGTCTTGGTTCAGCAGGTCACGCTCAATGCGGTCGATGACGTCGTGGCTGTACATGACGTCGGCATTGGCGTCCATCTCCACATGGAAGCTGACCAGCCGGTTGCCGGGGCCGTAGTCGTGGATCATCAGATCATGCACGCCCAGCACGCCGGGGTAGCTGAGGGCCTTGTCCTCAATGTGGCGTACAAATTCCGGGTCGGGGGCCGAACCCAGCAGCGGGTCGATGGTATCTTTGACGAGCATCGCGCCACTGTACAAAATAAACAGCGATACAGCAATGCCCATCAGCCCGTCCAGCCGGGCAAAGCCGGTCACTTGGGTCAGCACGGCGGCGATTAAAACCACGCTGGTGGTGATAACGTCATTGCGGGCATCGGCGGCGGTGGCCAGCAGTGTGTCGGAATCAATGCGTCGGCCGATGGTGCGGTTGAGGTGGCTCATCCACAGCTTGACGAGGATGGACGCGACCAGCACGACTACCGTCAGCCAGCCGAAACTGACCGGCGTGGGGTCCAGCGTTTTGGCGAAGCTTTCCTTGAACAGCTCCACGCCGATGACCAGAATCATCACCGAGACCGCCAGCCCGGCCAGATACTCGTACCGGGCATGGCCGTAAGGATGCTCAGAATCCGCGGGGCGGGAACCCAGCTTGAAGCCAATTAAACTGACGATGTTGGAGCTGGCGTCCGACAGGTTGTTCAAACCGTCTGCTGTGATGGATACGCTGCCAAACAGCGTACCAACGGCTGTTTTACCCGCAAACAGCAGCAGGTTGCACACCACGCTGACCAGGCACGCCAGGTTGCCGTAGGCTGTGCGCACGGTGCGGCTGGTGGTATTGTCTGCATCCCGGATAAAGGTGCGGATCAGCAGTTGGATCATAGGAACTCACTTTCCGTATTTCACAAAAAGGCAGACCGTTGGGTCTGCCTTTGGTGGATTGTTTGGTTTAGAATGTGGTGGGAATTGTAGGGGCCGATGCTCGCATTGCGGGGTCGCGCAGCGATTGATGCCCCAGCGAGGCATTAAACCGCACGAGCGGGCCAGCTGGGCTGGCTAGCGTGCATCGTTTTGCCCGCCAAGCGGTCCCGCGGGCGGATGCAAGCATCCGCCCTTACAGAAGCGAGGCTACTCCCTTGCTTACTCCCGCACAATGCAGGCGTCGCGCTCGGGGCCAACGGAAATGTACTTGATCTTGCAGCCGACCAGCTCTTCCAGGCGCTTGACATAGTTCTGGGCATCCACCGGCAGGTCCTCAAACTTGCGGACGCCGGTGATGTCGCAGTGCCAGCCGGGGACTTTCTCCACGATGGGCTGGGCATCGTCCAGGGTCTTGCCCATGGGGAACCGGGTGGTGGTGCTGCCATCGGTCAGACGGTAAGCGGTGACGATGGGCACTTCCTCCATGTAGTCCAGCACATCCAGCAGGGTCAGGGCCAGCTCATCGCAGCCCTGGCACTGTACGCCGTAGCGGCTGGCAACGGCGTCAAACGGGCCAACGCGGCGGGGACGGCCGGTGGCGGCGCCGTACTCGTGGCCGTGCTCACGCAGGACGTCCTTCTCTTCCTCGGTCATGGCCAGCTCGGTGGTGAAGGGACCCTCGCCGACACAGGAAGAATAGGCCTTCATGATGCCGATGGAGAGGTTCAGCTTGTGGCCCGGGATGCCGGCGCCGATAGGGGCGTAGGCAGACACGGTGTTGGAGGAGGAGGTGTAGGGATAAATGCCGAAGTCGATGTCGCGCAGGGCGCCCAGCTGGGCTTCGAACATGATCTTCTTGCCGGCTTCGTCAGCCTCGGCCAGGTACTGGCCGACATCGCAGACATAGGGGGCAAACAGCTTGGAGTACTTCTCGCACCAGGCCCACATTTCCTCAACGCTGACGGGCTGCTGGCCGTAGATGGAAACCATGGTCAGGTTCTTGGAATCGACGATGGTCTCGAGGCGCTTCTTGACGCTTGCGTCCATGTGGACCAGGTCGCCCATGCGCAGGGTCTTCTTCATGTATTTATCGCCGTAGCTGTAGGCGATGCCGCGCTTAGTAGAGCCAAACTGGGCGCCGGTCTTGGACAGGCGCTCCTCCTCCAGGCCATCCTGTGCCACATGGAAGGGCATAGTGATGGTGGCGCGGTCGGAGATCTTCAGGTTCTTCGGGCTGATCTCAACGCCCTTTTCGGTCAGTGCGGCGATCTCTTTCTCGAGATGCTCCGGGTCGATGACCATGCCGCCGCCCATGACGCAGACAACGTCCGGGCGCAGGATGCCGGAGGGGATCAGGTTCAGGACGAACTTGCCGCGCTCGTTCTTAACGGTGTGGCCGGCGTTGTCGCCGCCCTGATAGCGGGCAACGATGTCATAATCCTGGCTGAGCAGGTCGACCATGCGGCCTTTGCCCTCGTCGCCCCAGTTGATACCGGTGATGGAAGTAAGCATACGTTTTTACCTCTTTCGTAAAAATTCGTAATCTAGGCAATACCGAGGTATCGCCATCAGGCATTTCAGCCTTCTCCGGGAACATCCGGGATCCGCTGCCGTTCTTTTATTATAGCATACTGCCTTGCAGATTTCCATAGTGATTTTTGGTGCAATTGTGCAAGGCTGCCTTAACTTTTCGGGATGTTTGCGCTCCCCTGCCCGGCATGCTCAGCCTGGATGTCATTGGCGGCCTCTTTGGCGGTGCGGGCGTATTCGGCATAAGGGATCTTCGCACCGTCAGCGGTCTGCACGTAGGTGGAATCCAGCTGCGCCTTGAACGAGGCACGCATCTCGGCCAGGTATTCCTTGCGCAGGGCATCGCGCTCGGCGGTTTCGCGCTCATTCAGGCCAACGGTCTTGGCCTTTTTTGCCAGCGCATTGATGCGGGCAATTTTGGTTTTATCCATGGTGGTCTCCTTTTTTATATAGATGCTGTATTTACCGTAGGGGCGGATTCACTATCCGCCCGCGGAAAAACCTCCCTCTGGGAGGGAGGTGGCCCGAAGGGCCGGAGGGAGAGAGCCTCGCCAGGACCCGAAGCTTCGGACGAAACCAATGCTCTCCCCCCCACCCGCTTCGCGGGACCGCTTACGCGGCCAGACCCCTCTGTCGCTTCGCGACATCTCCCCACACTGTGGGGAGTCACCCTCCCAGAGGGGGCCATTGTGGGTTGCAGCCTTGCAAATATTATACCACGCTTTTGCAATATTCGCACGCAGTCATTCGTATTTCAAATGTCACCCACTGCGGCGGGCGCTGCAAATTTACAGGAGCGTGAAATACAATGAATCGTGATACCATCAAAATGCTTGCCATGGCGACGATGCTGGTAAACCACATCGCCAATGTGTTTATGCCCGCCGGGGCACCGCTGACGAATCTTTGCCTGTACATCGGCTATTTTACTGCCGTGACCATGTGCTATTTCCTCGTGGAAGGCTACGGCTACACCCACTCCAAAACCCAATACGCCGGGCGGCTTTTTGGATTTGCGGTGCTGGCGCAGCTGCCCTACCAGCTGGTCTTCCCCGAGCATGGCATGGCGGGCATGCTCCAGTTTAACATGCTGTTTACGCTGCTGCTCTGCTTTCTGGTGCTGGCCGCGCAGGAAAAGATTCACAGCGGCTTTTTGCGTGTGTTTTGCATTGTACTGTTGATTTTTGCGTCCATCTTCTGTGATTGGGCACTGCTGGCCCCGGTGTTTACGCTGCTGTTTGCCTGGGCCGAAAACTCCCGCCTGCGCAAACACGTTGCCTTTGGCGTGGCGGCGGTGCTGTACGGCGGCATGGCATGGCTGAGCAGCATGCGCACCTTGGGTGCGGTGGGCGCCCTACCGGATACCTTGGGCTGCGCGATGCCAATTCTGGTCTCCGGCTTTTTCATCCTGTATCTGTATAACGGCCAGCGGGCGGCGCAGCATCGCGGTTTTTACAAGTGGTTCTTTTACGCCTTTTACCCGGGCCATTTACTGGTGCTAGGCCTGCTGCGGGTGGCGCTTTTGGGCTGAATTTGGCCGGGTCTTGGCCATATTTCACACCTTTTTCATCGTTTATACTGTACTTTTGCCAAAATGCGTGTATAATAAAAAGGTATGCAATTTTAAGAAACAGGAGAATCCCATGAAACTTTCTACCATGAACCGTGTCCTGGCCGCTGTGCTGGCCCTGGGCATGACCGCTGCCCTGGCAGGCTGCGGAAGCACTGCTTCCAGCGAGGCTACTGCCGAATCCGCTGCTACCGAGGAAACCGCTGCGTCCTCCGCCACCGAGGAGACCGCAGAGGCGGACGAGTCCGCTTACGACTACCTGGCTGATTTCAGCTTCTCCCAGGCTTACGACGACAAAGGCTACCTGAAGGACGTCACCGCTCTGGATTACGTCACTCTGCCCGATGACTACGCTGACATCACCATCGACGCCGACCTGGGCCAGGTCACCGACGAGGACATCAGCAACTACATCGACCAGAACGTCCTGTCCAACTACGCCACCGACGAGAAAGTCACTGACCGCGCCGCTGCTGACGGAGATACTGTCAACATCGACTACGTTGGTTCCGTCGACGGCGTGGAGTTTGACGGCGGCAATACCAAGGGCAACGGCGCTGACCTGACCCTGGGCAGCCACAGCTACATTGACGACTTCGAGGATCAGATCGTCGGCCACATGCCCGGCGAGAGCTTTGACGTCACCGTCACCTTCCCCGAGGATTACGGTAACGAGGATCTGAACGGCAAGGAAGCTGTCTTCAAGACCACCCTGAACTATATCAAGGAGTCCAAGAACCCCGACCTGACCGACGACTGGGTCGCCAGCAACCTGGGTGAAACGATGAACCTGAACACCATCGATGAGCTGAACGACTTCGTCAAGAACACGATGCTCTACGACCAGCAGGCCAGCACCGTCTACAGCGCCCTGCACGATAAGGTCAGCTTTGCCAAGGAGCTGCCCCAGAGCGTGCTGGACTACTACCGCGATGTTGTGCTGTACCGCGTGTACAGCTATGCCAAGAACTACGGCACAACGATGACCACTCTGCTGAAGAGCGGCGTGCTCGGCACCAGCTATGACAGCATCGACGCTTACCTCGAGGACATCCAGGGCAGCCTGAACACCATCACCGAGCAGGCCCTGCTGATGCAGGCCATCGCTGAGAAGCAGGGTTTGGTCTGCGATACCGCCCTGATGAACCAGGACTTCGGTAAGTTCTACGGCACCACCGACCCCAGCGCCTACATCTCCTCCTACGGTGAGAACTACATCAAGATGAACGTGCTGCAGAGCGAAGTTATGCAGGGCCTCATCGATAACATTAAGTACAAATAAACCTGCCTGTTAAAGCAGTTTTGCCCCTGGCACCCGTTTGGGATGCCGGGGGCATTTTTTTGCCTCTCCCCTATTGACAAGGAGGAATGGGCGTGGTATTATGCAGATAGATAGTTAGACAAATGTCTAAATATCTAATAACTGAAAGGAGATCCCTTAAATATGGGTGACGCATTCAAGGCGCTGGCAGACCCCACCCGGCGGCGCATTTTAGAGCTGCTGGCCCAGGGCGAGCTGACAGCCGGGGAGATCGCGGCGCAGTTTGATATGACCAAACCTTCCGTCAGCCACCATTTGAACATTTTAAAGGCGGCGGACCTGGTCAGTGACGAGCGCAGCGGCCAAAATATTGTCTACAGCCTGAACCTGACGGTGTTTCAGGAATTGCTGAAGTGGTTTTATGATTGTGGTTTCGTTAAAGGAGGAACCGATGATGAAAAATAATAAATTGGGCTCTCTGTTCTGGATACTGCTTGTTGTTTGTATTCTGAATATCGTCGGCCATCTGGCGGTCTACCCTGCCCTGCCGGATACCGTGCCCACCCACTGGGGCGCCAGCGGCGAGGTAAACGGCTGGAGCAGCAAGCAGAGCAACCTGATCTTCTGCGTGCTGCCGCTGGCGATGTTGGTTTTTATGGAGGTCGTGCGCCGCATCGATCCCAAGCACCAGAATTTTGAGCGGTTCGGCAAGGTGTGGAACATTTTTATCACGCTGATGGTACTGCTTACCGCGGGCATGACTTGGCTGACTGAGTTGACCGTCTTTGACGTGCTGCCCCAGAGCAGCAATATCGTCAGCCTGCTGGTATGCGGCGGCATTGGCCTGATGTTCATCATCCTGGGCAACTTTATGCCCAACATCAAGCAGAACTACACCTTCGGCTGCCGCACGCCCTGGGCGCTGAACGATGAGCATAACTGGCAGCGCACCCAGCGCATGGGCGGCATCACCTTTGTTGTGATGGGCATTACGCTGATCGCGGTGGCCTTTTTGGCCGGCCTGCTGGGCGATACCGTCACGCTGATCCTGCTGCTGTGCGCCGTGTGTGGCGGTTCGGCGTGGATCTATCTGTATTCCTATCTTGTGTATGTTGGCAAGATGAAGTAAAAACAGCACCTTGCATACCAGCCGCAAGGCCGAGAAAAACAAAAAGCCCCATGTCTGCACCGTGAAGGTGCTGGACATGGGGCTTTTGCTGCGTGTTACTTCATGATGCCGTCTCTGCCCATCTGCGCCGTCATCTCACGGATGCGGTCAAGGGGGAACGGCGGCTCGCAAAGAGGTTTCATGGCAATGGACATACTCCTTTTGTTTCAAAGCATTGCAGAGCCGGACGCCCTGCTCTGGCATTGACTATAGCATGGCAAAAAATGTTTGTCAAGAAAGATCTGCCAAAAGCCAACCGGCCTGCATCCTGTGCCGTACAGGATGCAGGCCGGTTAAGCTGTGCATTTTAAAATTTTATCTGATTTCTAGGTGCATCTTTTGTAAAAAAAGCCAATCTCTTTATTCGTCTTACTCGTCGCCCAGTTCTGCCGCAATGAACTGGGGCACGGCGTTAGGCTCGATGCCCAGAATGTACGCGAACTCGCTGTGCAGCAGGTTCTGCGCCTCGTGCAAAGCGCGGTCGTCAAAGGCCGAAAGCCCCTTGCCCTGGGCCTTGCGGGCCTGGTGCTGGGCGTGGATGTCCCGAACCATCCGCAGCAGCCGATGGCGGTCGCCGCTTTGCAGGGCCTGACGGTACTGCTCCTTGCGGGCATAGGCGTCCGCCTCGTGGGCGGGGGCAGGCTCGTGGAGCATTGCCAGCAGTTCCTCTTTGGTGGGCAGCGGGCGCATACGGTCCAGCAGCACCTGGCTGGTGCAGGGGACGCAGATGGTCATGCTTTGGTCGTAGACCGGCTTTAAGATCAGGCAGTCGCAGGGCTGCCCCGCCAGCCGAACACGCTTCTGCTCGGTGATCTCGCACACGCCATTTGTGCCGTAACTGACAATATCTCCCGGATGAAACATAATTGACCTCCTTGTAAAGTTTCGATACTATGTATTTTCATATATAGTATAACACAATTTCCCGGGAAATGTTATAGACTTTTTACACAAAAAATCCCCCACCCACTCCCTGTGCGGTTTGCACAAAGGGGGATGACAGCAAAAAGGCTCCCCTCAAGGGAAGCCTTTTAATGTTCCTTACTTATACAGATCCACCAGATTCAGCAGGATCTCAGTGCACTGGTCCATCTTCTCGGCGGTGATGCACTCACACGGGCCGTGGAAGTTGAAGCCGCCGGTACCCAGGTTCGGGCAGGGCAGGCCCATATAGCTTAGGGTCGCGCCGTCGGTGCCGCCGCGTACCGGCGTCTCGATAGGCTCCAGCCCGGCAGCACGGATGGCCTTGCGGGCATTCTCCACCAGGTGGAAGTGGGGCTGGATCTTCTCCAGCATATTGTGGTAGCTGTCGTGGATGTCCAGCTCGACAGTGCCCTCGCCGTAGCGCTCGTTCAGGCAGGCGGCGATATGTTCCATCTGGGCCTTGCGGGCGGCGAACTTGGCGGCATCGTGGTCACGCACGATGTAGCCCAGCTTGGCGGTGGTCACATCACCTACCATGCTGGTCAGGTGGAAGAAGCCCTCGCGGCCCTCGGTGTGCTCGGGACGGGAGAAAGCGGGCAGAGCGGCATGGAACTCCATGGCCACATTCTGGGCGTTGATCATGGTATTCTTGGCGCTGCCGGGGTGGACGCTGAAACCGTGAACGGTCACAACAGCCGCGGCGGCGTTGAAGTTCTCATAGCTGATCTCGCCGGCGTCCTCGCCGTCGACGGTGTAGGCGTAGGCGGCGCCGAAGCCCTCGACATCAAACAGGCTGGCACCCTCGCCGATTTCCTCGTCGGGGGTAAAGCCGATGCACAGCTTGCCGTGGGGGCGCTTCTCGGAAATAACGCGCTCCAGCATCGTCATGATCTCGGACACACCGGCCTTGTCGTCGGCGCCCAGCAGGGTCGAGCCGTCGGTGGTGATGAGAGTCTGGCCCTTCATCTCGGTCAGGAACGGGAACTGGGCGGGGTCCAGCACAGTGCCGGTGGCAGGCAGTACAACCTTGTCGCCGTCGTAGTTGGGGTGGATCTGCGGGTTGACGTTTTCGCCGCTGGCGTCATCGGCGGTGTCCATATGGGCGATGAAGCCCAGGGGCTTGGCGCTCTCCTGTCCCGGAGTGGCGGGCAGCGTGGCGTAGACATAGCAGTGCTCGTCCACATGGGCATCGGTCAGGCCCAGGTCCTTCAACTCCTGCACCAGCTGGTGGGCCAGGTCAAACTGACGCATCGTGCTGGGATGGGTGCCGCTCTCGGGGTCCGAGGTCGTCCAGACCTTGACATACTTCAAAAGACGTTCATATGCGCGCATGATAGGTGTCCTTTCTTACCTTATAACAATAGTAAAAGGTGTAAATGTTCTGTAGTTAGTATAACACAAATACCAAATCCTGCAAGAGGGGCGGTTCCCTCTTTTCAAATGGGGCATTTTATGGTAGAATAATAAAGATTATAAAGGATACCTGCGCCCGGCGGCGCTTAACGTATAAGGAGGCCATCATGGCAGACACGATTTTTAAAGACAAGACTCTCTTGATCACCGGCGGCACGGGAAGCTTCGGCAATACTGTGCTGAAGCACTTCCTCACCACCGACATCGGTGAGATCCGCATCTTCTCCCGCGATGAGAAGAAGCAGGACGATATGCGCCACGAGCTGCAGGCCAAGTATCCCGCCTACGCCGAGAAGGTCAAGTTCTACATCGGTGATGTGCGCAACCCGCAGTCTCTCCGCGATGTCATGCCCGGCGTCAACTTCATTTTCCACGCTGCTGCGCTGAAACAAGTCCCCTCCTGCGAGTTCTTCCCCATGGAGGCCGTGCGCACCAACATTGAAGGTACCGACAACATGCTGCACGCCGCCATCGAGGCCGGCGTCGAGCGCGTCGTCTGCCTGTCCACCGATAAGGCTGCCTACCCCATCAACGCCATGGGCATCTCCAAGGCCATGATGGAGCATGTCATCACCGCCAACGCCCGTGTGTCCGCCCAGCGCGGCGGCCCGGTCATCTGCTGCACCCGCTACGGCAACGTCATGTGCAGCCGCGGCAGCGTCATCCCGCTGTTTGTCGAGCAGATCAAGTCCGGCAACCCTATCACCATTACCGACCCCAACATGACCCGCTTCCTGATGAACCTGGACGAAGCCGTGGATCTGGTTATGTTCGCCTTTGAGCATGCCAACCCCGGCGACCTGTTCATCCAGAAGTCGGACGCTTCCACCATTGGCGACCTGGCCAAGGCTGTGCAGACTCTGTTTGGCGACACCGGCACGAATATCATCGGCACCCGCCACGGCGAAAAGCTGTACGAGACCCTGATGACCAAGGAAGAGCGGATGCGCAGCGAGGATATGGGCAATTATTATCGTGTTGCTGCCGATAACCGCGACCTGAACTACGATAAGTTCTTCGTCAAGGGCCAGGTGCGCACCCAGGCCGACGAGGACTACACCAGCCACAACACCCGCCGCCTGAACGTGGAGGAGACCATCGCCAAGATCAAGACCACCGAGTACATCCAGGAGATGCTGAAAGAGGAAAGCAAGGCATGAAAATTCTTGTCACCGGCGCCAAAGGCTTTGTAGGGCGCAACCTGTGCGAGAACCTGAAAAACCTGCGGGACGGCAAAAACCGTACCCGCCCCGCCCTGACCGTGGACGAGATCTACGAATACGACATAGATACCGACCCGGTCCTGCTGGAGGAATACTGCGCCAAGGCGAACTTTGTCTTTAACCTGGCGGGCGTCAACCGGCCCAAAAATGAGGCTGAGTTCATGCAGGGCAACTTTGGCTTTGCCTCTACCCTGCTGGACATGCTGAAACGCCACGGCAACACCTGCCCGGTCATGCTGTCCAGCAGCATCCAGGCAACGCTCATCGGCCGCTACGGCCAGAGCGATTACGGCAAAAGCAAACTGGCGGGCGAGGAATTGTTCTTTACTTACGCCCAGGAGACCGGCGCACCGGTGCTGGTCTACCGCTTCCCGAACCTGTTCGGCAAATGGTGCCGCCCGAATTACAACAGCGCAGTAGCGACATTTTGTTACAACACTGCCCACGATCTGCCCATCACGGTGAACGACCGCGCCACCGAGCTGGAACTGCTGTACATCGATGATCTGGTGGAGGAAATGCTGGACGCGCTGGAAATGCGCCCCCACCGCTGTGATTATGACGGCCTGACGCCGGTTTTCGGCGCCCAGGGCCGCTACTGTGTCGCGCCCGTGACCCATAAAGTGACGTTGGGAGAAATCGTGGACCTGCTGAAAAAATTCCACGACCAGTCGCGTACGTTGGTAGTGCCTGCCATCCCGGCGGGCAGTTTTGCCAAAAAGCTGTACTCCACCTACCTTTCCTATCTGCCGAAAGAAAAGGTTGCCTTCCCGTTAAAAATGAATGTGGATGCCCGCGGCAGTTTTACCGAGCTGCTCAAGACCGAGAACTGCGGTCAGTTCAGCGTGAATGTCTCGAAACCCGGCATCACCAAGGGCCAGCACTGGCACAACACCAAGTGGGAGTTTTTCATTGTGGTGGCGGGCCGTGCCCTGATCCAGGAGCGCCGTGTGGACAGCGATGAGGTGCTGGAATTTACCGTGAGCGGCGACGCCCCCACGGCCGTGCAGATGCTGCCGGGATATACCCATAATATCATCAACCTGAGCGACACCGAGGACCTGATCACCCTGATGTGGGCCAACGAGCCATTTGACCCGGCCCACCCGGATACGTTTGGGCTGAAAGTGTGATGCGGCTTTTATGCCTCCCTCTGCGAGGGAGGTGCCCCGAAGGGGCAGAGGGAGAGAGCCGTGCCGAGGCCCGAAACTTCGGACATTTATTAGTTTCTCTCCCCCACCCGCTTACGCGGGACGACTTCGTAGCCGGACCCCTCTGTCGCTGGCGCGACATCTCCCCGCACCGTGGGGAGTCACCCTCCCAGAGGGGGCTTCAAAAGAGAGGTGCAATATGAACAAACTCAAACTCATGACCATCATCGGTACCCGACCGGAAATTATCCGGCTGTCGGCCGTTATCAAAAAGTGCGATGTCTACTTTGACCAGATCCTGGTCCACACCGGCCAGAATTACGATTATAACCTGAACCAGGTCTTTTTTGAGGACCTGGGCCTGCGCGCGCCCAACTTCTACCTGGACGCCGTCGGAAAGGACCTGGGCGAGACCATCGGCAACATTATTGCAAAATCCTACGCTCTGATGGTGGAGCAAAAGCCTGACGCCCTGCTGATCCTGGGCGACACCAACAGCTGCCTGTCTGCCATTGCGGCCAAGCGCCTGCATATTCCCATCTTCCATATGGAGGCCGGAAACCGCTGCTTTGACGAGTGCCTGCCCGAGGAGACCAACCGCCGCATTGTGGACCATATTTCTGACGTGAATATGTGCTATTCCGAGCATGCCCGCCGTTACCTGAACGCCGAGGGCACCGCCAAGGAGCGTACCTTCGTCACCGGTTCCCCGATGGCCGAAGTGCTGCACGCCAACCTCGCCAAGATTGAGGCCAGCGATGTGCTGGAGCGCCTGGGCCTGGAGCCGCAGAAGTACATGCTGCTCTCCGCCCACCGCGAGGAAAACATCGATACAGAGCAGAATTTTATCGACCTGTTTACCTCCATCAACCATCTGGCCGAGACCTACGACATGCCGATTTTGTACAGCTGCCACCCCCGCAGCAAAAAGCGGCTGGATGCTATGGGCTTCAAGCTGGACGAGCGCGTCAAGCTGCACGAGCCTCTCGGTTTCCACGATTACAACCACCTGCAGATGAACGCCTTTGCGGTCATCTCGGATTCCGGCACGCTGCCGGAGGAATCCAGCTTCTTTACCAGCGTGGGGCATCCTTTCCCGGCGGTCTGCATCCGCACCTCCACCGAGCGCCCCGAAGCGCTGGACAAGGGCTGCTTTGTGCTGGCCGGCATCCGCGCCGGCGGCGTGGAGCAGGCCGTTGAGACCGCCGTGGCCATGAACGCCAACGGCGATTACGGCATCCCTGTGCCTTACTACACCGAGGATGTCTCCACCAAGGTGGTCAAGATCATCCAGAGCTACACCGGCGTGGTCAACAAAATGGTGTGGCGGAAGAACTAAGATTGGAACAACAAACCTATGCGAATTTTGGTCGTGACCCAGCATTTTTGGCCGGAAAATTTCCGGATCAATGATATTGTCGAGGGCTTTGTGCAGGATGGACTGGACGTGGACGTGCTCTGCGGCCTGCCCAACTACCCCAAGGGCGAGTGGTTCCCCGGCTACAGCGCGGACGGTCCCTTTGAGGAAACCTACAAAGGGGCGCGCATTTTCCGTGCACGGGAGATTCCCCGCAAGGGAAACACCGGCAAGACGATCTTTTTGAACTACGTCAGCTGGCCGCTCTACGCGGCGGGGGCGTTGAACCGCCTGCCCGGCGGGTACGATGCAGTGTTCTGCTTCAACACCAGCCCGGTGCTGATGTGCTGGCCGGCCATTAAATATGCCCAAAAGCATAAAATTCCCTTTACCAACTATGTGCTGGACCTCTGGCCGGAGAACCTGTACAGCGTACTTCCAGTCAAAAACAGCTTTATGCGCTGGGTGGCCCAGACGGTCAGCGACAGCCTGTATAAGCGCGCCGACCGCCTGATCGCCATGAGCGTACCGCTGCAAAAGCGGCTGATCGCCCGCACCGGCAAGCCGGAAAAAGACGTGGCCGTAATTTCGCAGTACTGCGAGGATTTTTACGCTGTCCCCTGCCATGACCCAGAGCTGGAAGCCCGCTTTTCCGGGCGATTCAACCTGGTGTTCACCGGCACGTTTACCCCGGCACAAAGCCTGGATATGGTGCTGCGCGCCGTGCTGGATGCCCGCGCTGCCGGGGCCGAAAACCTGCATCTGCTGCTGGTGGGCGACGGCATGAGCCGCGAGAGCTTGCAAGCCCTGGCTGAAGAACTCCACGCCGGGGATGCGGTGACCTTTTATGGCAGTGTACCCGCAGAAAAGGTGCCGAGTTTTACAACCCTGGCCGATGCCCTGCTGATCTCCCTGTCTGATTCCCCAGACTTAGGCCTGACAGTGCCCGGCAAGCTGGCCAGCTATATGGCCGCGGGTAAGCCGGTGGTGGCCAGTATGAACGGCGCCGGGTACGAGGCGGTCAGGGAAAGCGGCGGCGGCCTTGTCAGCCCTGCCTGCGACCAGGCCGCGCTGGCGGCCAACCTGCTGGCGCTGTACCGCATGGCTCCCGAGGACCGCGCCGCCCTGGGCGCCAAAGCCAAAGCCTACTACGAAGCCCACTACCGCCGCACTGAACTGCTGCGCCGCCTGGAAAGCTTTACCCTGCGGGGAGAATAAGAAAACACGAGGTACCCCCTTTTGGATAAAAAAATTTTGGTGTTGATCCCCTGTTATAACGAGGAAGAAAACATCGTGGCAACGGTGGAACATCTGCAGTCCACCTGCCCGCAGGTGGATTTCCTTGTCATCAACGATTGCTCTACCGACCATAGTGCCGACATCCTGCGCGCCCACCATTACCCGTTTTTGGACCTGCCGGTCAATCTGGGCATTGGCGGCGGCGTGCAGTGCGGCTACCAGTACGCTGTGCACAACGGCTACGACGTGACCGTGCAGATGGACGGTGACGGCCAGCACGACCCCGCCTACCTGATGGAAGTGGTGCAGCCCGTGCTGGACGGCACCTACGATATGTGCATCGGCAGCCGCTTTATTAAAAAGGAGGGTTTCCAGACCAGCTTCATGCGCCGGGTGGGCATCCGTTTTTTAAGCTGGCTGATCCACCTGCTGTGCGGCAAGCGCGTGCTGGATGTTACCAGCGGTTTCCGCGCCTGCAACGCCCGGATGACCGCCTATTTTGCACGTCACTACGCCATTGATTACCCGGAGCCGGAGGCTATCCTCGCCGCCAGCCTGGCGGGTTTCTCGGTGGGCGAGGCCCCCGTTATCATGAAAGAACGCCAGGGCGGTGTGTCCAGCATCCACAGCTTTAAAAGCGCCTACTACATGATCAAAGTGTCGCTGGCGCTCATCATCGACCGCTTCTCCATCCATAAGGTAAAAGGAGGCAAGGCATGACCCCACAATTGCAGCTGTTTATGGTGCTGGGTGCGCTGATGCTGCTGTGCATCATTTTTACCCTGCTCAAGCGCGGGCTGATGAGTGTAAAGTACAGCCTGCTGTGGCTTTTGCTGGCGGTGGCGCTGGTCATTGCGGCGGCGTTCCCCTACGTAATTTACGTATTGCGGGACGTTTTGTCCATTGAAATGCCGGTCAACCTGGTATTTTTGCTGATGTTCTGCTTTGTGCTGGTGGTGCTGCTTTCGTTGAGCATCGCTATCACCCAGTTGGCCGAAAAGTGCAAGCGGCTGACCCAGGCTAACGCCATTTTGGAAAAGCGTGTGCGCGATCTGGAAGAAAAGAACCGATAATACGTTATAAAAAGACGTTACAAAAGCGGAAGAGAGAGTATCCACTATGACGATCACTTGGGAGCAGATCCTCGCGTTCCTGTGCGAGGATCAGTCAATGGCGGTCACATCGCTGTTGTTTATCGCTTTTTTTGTGGCAGTGGCGCTGGTGCATTATCTGTTGCCGCGGGTGCTGCGCCCCTACTTTCTGCTGGTGGCCAGTTATGGATTTTTCTGCTATGACCCCGTCAACCGCCCACTGGTGGGTGTGCTGCTGGGGGCCACGGCGGTCAGCTGGCTGTGCGGCCTCATCATCAGCAAAGTCAAGGCCAAACCTGTGCGGGTGTTGGCGCTGCTGGTGACGGTGCTGGGCGGCGTTGGCATCCTGGTTTACTACAAATACTGGAACATGTTGGCCGATACCCTAGGCGGCAGCATCCTCAGTCACCGGGACAATCTGCTGGCACCCTTGGGGTTAAGCTACTTCACCTTTGCGGCGATGAGCTACACCATCGATGTGTATAAACGACGCTGCAAGGTCGAAACAAACCCGCTGCACTATGCGCTGTTCGTCAGCTTCTTCCCCACGCTCATCACCGGCCCCATTGAGCGCTACCCCCAGATGCGCCCGCAAATTCAAAAAAGCCGCCGCTTCAGCTACAACCGCTGCGCGGGCGGCGCGTTCCGCATGTTGTGGGGCTACACCAAAAAGATGGTCATCGCCGATAACCTGAGCCAGTACGTTTCCTTCGTCTACGGTAATATGTCGGAGATGAGCGGCCCTAACCTGTTTGCCGCCACCGTGCTGTTTGCTGTGCAGCTGTATATGGACTTTTCGGGCTGCTGCGACATCGTGCTGGGCGCGGCGCGCATTCTGGGCTATGACCTGATCGAGAACTTCAACTCCCCCTTTGAGGCTCGCAGCTTCAACGATTTCTGGCGCCGCTGGCATATCTCGATGACCGGCTGGTTCCGAGATTACGTCTACTTCTCGCTGGGCGGCAGCCGCTGCGCGCCCTGGCGGCACTACTTAAACATCGTCATTGTGTTTTTGTGCAGCGGCCTGTGGCACGGGGCCGATTGGCGGTACCTGGCCTGGGGCCTTGCCTGCGGCCTGTGCGCTGCCTTTGGCGCCATGACCGCCAAGGCCCGCAAGAAGCTTGAAAAATTCAATCCGCTGTACCGCCAGGCCTGGCTGAAGGCCGTCTGCCAGGTGACCATCACCGATTTGCTGTTCTGCGTGACCCTCGTGTTCTTCGCGGCGGCGCTGTACAACGCTGACCCGTTCGCCATCTACAGCAGCATGCTGCAGGGCTGGAACGGCCTGGCCGGCAGCTGGCACCAGGTGCAGCAGATGCTGCTGGATTGCGGCATCGATGGTCGTTTGCCGGTGGTGCTGCTGTTTGGCACCTTTGTGGTGCTGGCCGTGGAGCACGGCGGGCGCAGTGTGACCCGCTGGATCCGTGAGCAGGTCTGGCCGCTGCGCTGGACCCTCTACTACGCCGCGGCGGCCGCGATCTTGTTCTTCGCGGCGTTCGGCCAGTCGGCGTTCATCTACCAGCAATATTAACGAAAGGCGGTGCATTATGGCTAAATCCCCTACCCCGATCCCCGCGCCGCCGGTTAAAATTCAGCGCGATACCAACGGCGCGGCCCCGGCCGCCCCAGCGGCAAAGCCGAAAAAGGCGGCCCCCAAAAAGCGCCGCAAGCGCCGCCGCAATCCCTTGCTGTGGTTTTTGCACGGCCTGATCCGCCGTATCTACTTTGGCCTGAAAACTGCCAGCCGCCTGGTGCTGCTGGTACCCATCCTTGTGTTCATGGTGGCGTTCAGCTATAACGTGGACCGCAGCGGCCTGTTCCAGGGCGCACTGGCACCCCGCCGCATCGTGGACCTGATGCTGCAGGGGTACGATGTGACCAACTTCGAGCAGATGGACGAGCGCCAGGTGGTACAATTGTTTGCGCAGGATGTGGAGCAGGCCCCCGAGGCCATTGGCATTGGCTCCAGCCGCGTGCTGCAGTTCAACCGGGAAAACACCGGCGTGGACACCTTCTTTAATATGGGCGTTACCGGCGCGGACGTGCGCGACAATATGACCAGCTACTACAAGATGGTCAGCTACGGCAAAACGCCCAAGGTGCTGCTGTGGAGTATCGACCCCTGGGTCTTTTACGGCAGCGAGGACGCCTTTGACTCCCGCGCCGACGCTGACCTGTACAACGAGTTTTTGACCAAGGTGCTGAACGTCCCCACCGATTATGAGGAGCCGGACAAGGTGGAGCTGTGGAAGGCGCTGGCCGACCCGGCCTACTTCCAGGGCAACGTGGACTACTACATAAAGAACCGCGGCCAGACCACCGTCACCGATGACGACGGCAATACCATCGAGTTCAACCCTGTGCAGGGCGACCCCTACGACCAGACAACGACGATCAAGCGGTCGGACGGCAGCGTTTTGTACGATGTGGCGTTCCGTACCCAGACGGCGGATCAGATCCGCACCCTGGCCGCCGAAGCCTGCATGAGCTTTAACAGCGTGCACATGGAGGGCTTCGACGAGATGAGCACCACCCAGATCCAGGCGTTTGAGTCCTTTATGGACTACGCCAGGGAGCAGGGCACTACCGTGATTCTGGTGCTGTCGCCCTGGCACCCGTACCTCTATGGTTACCTGATCACCGAGCCGGAACTGCACAAGGGGTTCTTCCAGGTAGAGAACTGGCTGCGCGAATACTGCGCCCAAAATAACGTGCCGCTGTATGGCAGCTACGACCCCGAGTGCATCGACGGCTTAGAGGAAACAGACTTTTTTGATGGCCTGCACTGCGCCGGGACCGGCATTGCACGGTTCTTCCCCGGCATACCGCGGGCATTGCAGCAGTTGGAGACGGGCACCCTGCCCGACCCGCTGGCCGTGCATCCGCGCACCAGCCTGGAAAGCGCGGACCCGGATGTTGTGGAGACCCTGAACGGTGAGACTGCCGAAACGGCACAGGAGGGATAAGTATGGCATTCATTTCTATCAGCATCACCAAAAATCACCCGCTGATCCTGGGCAAGGGCGGCTTTGGCCGCCAGCTGGCGGATTGGCTCTCGGCCGAAGGCTGGGGTGAGGCGGAATTCCTCGATGATAGCGCCCCCGGCTGCGTGGGCGGCCTGCGTGACTACGCCGACCCTAAGCTGCTGAAACCGGGCCGCCCGGCCTTTGTGGCCCTGGGCGACAACGCCCTGCGCGTGGAGTTGCTGCAAAAGCTGGCAGCGGCCGGGTATGATACACCGGTGTTTATCAGTGATATGGCAGCCGTCAGCCCCAGTGCTGTGTTGGAGCCGGGCTGTGTGATCCTGCCCCAGGCTTATGTGGGTGCCGATGCGCATCTGGGCGTGGGCTGCATCATCAACGGCGGGGCCATCGTGGACCACGACGCGGTCCTGGGCCGCGGCGTGCATGTTGCCCCCGGCGGCATCGTAAAGGCCGGTGCCGAGGTGGAAGCCCTAACCAAGGTGGATTCTGGGGAAATCATTAAAAAGTGATGCGACCTTAAAAGCTTCCCTCTGTGGGGGAGGTGCCCCGAAGGGGCGGAGGGAGAGACAAATAAAAGAGCGGCTGCTAAATTTTAGGCTCTCTCCCCCACTGCCTATCAGCGGAGTCCTTCGGACCCGGTCCCCTCTGACGCTTTGCGACATCTCCCCGCACTGCGGGGAGTCACCCACCCAGAGGGGGCCTTTTGCTATCCCAAGGAGGTTCTATGTCAAACAACAAAACCGCACGCCGCGATTATATTGATATTATGAAAGGCCTGGGCATCCTGCTGGTGGTGCTGGGGCATTTTATGGAGCAGTTCCGCTTCGGATTCAAGCCCATCGGGGCGACGTTTATCTGCATCTACCTGTTCCATATGGCGTTGTTCTGCATTTGCAGCGGGCTGGTGGCGCATTTCAGTTTGTGGAAGCTTATCACCCAGCAGGTGTGGCTGTACGCCGTGGGCCAGGCAATCATGCTGGCGTTCCGCGCCGTAATTTTGCGGGAGGATTTTGCTGCCTCCGGCGGGTTGCTGCTGGCGTTTTTGCTGCCCTGGCGGCACATGTGGTATCTGTACGCGCTGATCTTCTGGCATCTGACCCTGCCGCTGTTGACCCGTCTGCGAGATAAGGGCCTGCCTTTTGCCCTGCTGGGCCTGGCAGGTGCCGTGGCGCTGGGCCTGTGGGCCGGCAATGTGGATTGGCCGTTTACACTGGTGCGCGTGTTTGCTTACTACCCGTTTTATGCGTTCGGCGTGCTGTTCCGTCCGCAGATCGACCGGCTGGATGACCTGGCCGCGACCAGCCCTGTGATGCGGCTGGCCCCGGCGGGGGCGCTGGTGGTATGCTACGGGCTGTATTTCCGCAGCCTGATGCTGCAGGAAGGTCAGCTACGGGAAAGTGCCAAGATTTTTAACGATGTCGCCTACGGCGATGGGTATGCCATGCCCGACCGGGCACGGTTCTACGCCATCGGTATTGTGACCAGCCTGGCGCTGATCGCCGCCCTGGGCGGATGCAAGGCCTTTGCAGGCCTAGGCAAAAAGACGCTGGCGGTTTATCTTTTCCATATGCCGATTTTTGCGTTTTACAGCGAACTGGGCTTTTTCCAGCTCGCCCACGAAAAGCCGCTGCCGGTCACGGTAGTATTTGTGCTGCTGGAGGCCTTGGGCTGCATCTGCCTGCTGGCCAGCGCACCGGTGAGCAAGACATTTGATGCTGTGGCAAATGTCTGGTATAGGCTGCGAAAAAAGTGATTTCGTCCTTTGGGGCGCCGGGAGACTGGCGCTCTTTTTTTTGCACAACACCTATTGACAACGCTACTACTATGTATTACAATGTACTCAAACAACACCATGGTAATACAAGGTAGCGGAAGGAGGGCAAGCTTTGTTCGACCAAGCACAGTTGCGCAAGGGTACGCTGGAAGGCTGCATTTTAAAGATCATTGACCGGGAACCGACCTACGGCTATGCCATTGCCACCACCTTGCGGGACAGCGGCTTTGCCGACCTGACCGAGGGCACACTCTATCCCCTGCTGCTGCGGCTCGAGCGCAAGGGGCTGATTGGCGCCGAGTACCGCGCGGGTTCCGGCGGGCCCAGCCGCAAATATTACCAGCTCACGCCGGACGGAGAGACCTATCTGCAGGAATTCACGGCTGCCTGGCGTGCCGCCAGCGCCGCCGTCAACCATATTTTACAGGGCGAGGAGGACTGAACATGAAGTTCCGCAACGAGTACAAACAACTGAAACAGGAAAACAACCTCATCTTTTCCACGCTGGCCGAGTGCGACCGCGACACCATCACCGACATCCTGAACACCATTAGCAATAGCCGCGGCATCAATTACGATGTGGAGCTGGTGCGCAAGGACCTGATCGCCATGGCGGCCAGCGCCGAGGCAGACGGCCAATACCTGCCCGCCGTCATCGGTGACGTGGAGACTTTTAAGCTGGACCTGCTGGCCAGCATTCCCCACCCCAAACTAATAGACTACATGCTGGACAGCCTGGTATGGATGTGCATTTACGGGCTGGCGATGTCAACGACCTATCTGCTGCTGCGTGGTGCCTGGGACAGCCATTTTGACGCTGCCATGCTAGGGATTTGCATCGTGGTGATGATGCCCAGCGCTTGGCTGATGCAGCGCATCGTTCCCGCGTCCTGGCTTTCCTACGGCAAGGGGCTGCGCTATGGCAGTGCGCAGACGGTGCTGCTGGCGTTGTGGCTTGTGGAGTTTGGGCTGATTTACAACTGGGTCTACCCCAATCTGCCCAACATTGGCATCCCCAACGTGGTGGCCGCCGCGCTGTTTGCGGTGCTTACCCTGGCCTTGCGCGCTTGGCGCACCCACCGCTGCAATCAGTTGGCCGATGCCCGCCCCTGGCGTGACGTGGTCGACAGCAAAAAACAATAAAAACAGCCCTCGCTGGTTCGCACAATCCAGCGGGGGCTCTCCTTTTCTTGAAAGAAAAGGAGCAAAAGAACTTTAAACAAGACTCTCCCTAAGTGAATGGCAGGGGTAGGTTAAATATTCTCCAAAATCTTATCGCCCATCTCGGTGCAGCCGACTTTGATGCAGCCTTCGGCCATCATGTCGGCGGTGCGGTAGCCCTCGTCGAGAACAGCGTTGACAGCCGCCTCGATCTCGTCGGCCTCGGCGGGCATATCGAAGCTGTAGCGCAGCATCATAGCGGCAGACAGAATGCAGGCGATGGGGTTGACCACGTCTTGCCCGGCAATGTCGGGGGCGGAACCATGGATCGGCTCGTACAAACCGCAGGTTCCCTCGCCCAGGGAGGAGGACGGCACCATGCCGATGCTGCCGGTGATTTCGCTGGCTTCGTCGGACAAAATATCGCCGAACATATTCTCGGTCACGATAACGTCAAACTGCGCGGGGTTCTTGCAGATCTGCATGGCGCAGTTGTCTACGAACATCTCGCTGTACTCTACCTCGGGGTACTCGGCCTGCAGGCGGTGCATAACGGCGCGCCACAGGCGGCTGGTGTCCAGCACGTTAGCCTTGTCCACACAGGTCAGCTTTTTGCGGCGCTTCATGGCCGTCTCAAAGCCGATACGGCCGATGCGCTCAATCTCATGCTCAGAGTACGGCATCGTGTCGATGGCGACCTTCTCGCCGTTCTGCTCGATGGTCTTATGCTCGCCAAAGTAGACGCCGCCAATCAGCTCACGCACGACGATAAAGTCGATGCCCTGGTCCACGATGGACTTTTTCAGCGGGGAGGCATCCGCCAGCTGGGGCCAGATCTTGGCCGGGCGGTTGTTGGCGTACAGGCCCATGCCCGCGCGCAGGCGCAGCAGGCCCTTCTCGGGGCGACGGTCGCCGGGCATGCCCTCCCACTTGGGACCGCCGATGGCACCCAGCAGCACGCTGTCGGACTGTTTGCACTTTTCCAGCTCGGCAGCAGGCAGCGGGTCGCCGAATTTATCGATGGCTTCGCCGCCCATGTAAGCGCGGGTGTAGCTAAAGGTGTGGCCGTGCTTGGCAGCAATCTTGTCCAGCACGCGCACCGCCTGGGTCACGATCTCCGGGCTGGAGCAGTCGCCGTAGATCAGGGCAATGTTTTTATTCATGGATGACTCCTCAATCTTTCAAGCTGTTCATCAGGCCGCCCTGTTTGATGATGTTCTGGATAAACTCCGGGAATGGGGCTGCCTGGAAGGTCTGGCCGGTAGTCTCGTCGGTGATAACGCCGGTGTCAAAGTTGACGCTGACGATGTCGCCCTCGTTGATGGCCTCGCTGGCGGCGGGGCACTCCAAAATCGGCAGGCCGATGTTGATGGCGTTGCGGTAGAAGATACGGGCAAAGCTTTTGGCGATGACGCAGCTGATGCCGGCGGCCTTGATGGCTACGGGCGCATGCTCGCGGGAGGAGCCGCAGCCGAAGTTCTCTCCGCCCACCATCAGGTCGCCCTGCTTGACGCGGGTGATGAACGTCTTATCGATGTCTTCCATGCAGTGGCTGGCCAGCTCGGCGGCGCTCTGGGTGTTCAGGTAGCGGGCCGGGATGATAACGTCAGTGTCGATATTGTCGCCGTATTTAAAAACAGGTCCTTTTGCGTTCATGGCTCAAACCTCCCTCGGATCGGTGATGTAGCCGGTCAGTGCGCTGGCTGCGGCGGTGGCGGGGCTGGCCAGGTAGACCTCGGAGTCCACGTGGCCCATGCGGCCCACAAAGTTGCGGTTGGTGGTGGAAACACAGCGCTCCCCTGCCGCCAAAATGCCCATGTAGCCGCCCAGGCAGGGGCCGCAGGTGGGGGTGGAGACGATGCAGCCGGCATCGACGAACGCCTCAGTGTATCCGCGCAGGATGCACTCCTTGTACACGGCCATGGTAGCGGGGATGATGATGCCGCGCACGCCCTTGGCGATGTGCTTGCCTTTCAGCACCTTGTAGGCGGCCTGCATATCCTCGATGCGGCCGTTGGTGCAGGAGCCGATGACGATCTGGTCGATCTTGATGTCCTTGCCCTCCTTAGCCAGGTGGGTGTTCTCCGGCAGGTGCGGGTAGCTGACGGTGGGCTCCAGCGTGGTCAGGTCGATGGTGACGGTACGCTCGTACTCGGCATCGGGATCGGCTTCGTACTTGACCCAGGGGCGCTGGCTGCGGCCCTTCAGGTAGGCTTCGGTGATTTCGTCTACCGGAAAGATGCCGTTTTTGGCACCAGCCTCGATGGCCATGTTGCAGATGCAGAGGCGGTCTTCCATGGTCAGGCTCTTGACACCCTCGCCCACGAATTCCAGGCTCTTGTACAGCGCGCCGGAAACGCCGATCTCACCGATCAGGTGCAGGATGACGTCCTTGCCGGTGACAGGGCGCTGGATGGCGCCGGTCAGCTCGACCTTGATGGCGGCGGGCACCTTGAACCAGGCCACGCCCTTGGCCATGCCGGCGGCCATATCGGTAGAGCCAACACCGGTGGAGAACGCGCCCACCGCGCCGTAGGTGCAGGTGTGGCTGTCGGCACCGATGATACAGTCGCCCGCGGTTACGATGCCCTTTTCGGGTAGGAGCGCGTGCTCGACACCCATCTCACCCACATCGTAGAAGTTGAGGATGTCGTATTTGTCAGCGAACTGGCGGCACTGCTTGGATTGGGTGGCGCTCTTGATGTCCTTGTTGGGTACAAAGTGGTCCAGCACAATGTTGACGCGGGTGCGGTCAAACACCGAGTCAAAACCGGCCTTCTCAAACTCGTTGATAGCCACCGGGGTGGTGATGTCGTTACCCAGCACGATGTCGAGCTGGGCGTTGATGAGCTGGCCCGCGGTCACGGCTGCTTCTCCGCAATGCGCGGCCAGGATCTTCTGTGTCATGGTCATTCCCATGGTGTTCCCTCCGTTTTAAAAGCCCTTATTTATTATTGATCGCACTCACCAGCGCCTTGATACCGGCTACGATGATGTCGGTATGGGTGCCGCAGCCCCAGGTCTCCTCACCAGAGGCCCATTTCAGGCCGACGTAGGAGCAGGCACGGGAGTCAGTGTCGGAATCCAGCGCGTGTTCGCTGTAATGTATCAGGGTGAAGTGCATGCCGGTCTGCTGCTCGATGGCGGTCGCCACGGCATCCAGGCGGCCGTTGCCTGTGGCGGAGCACTTGGTCTCCTTGCCGTTGACCGACAGTGTGATGTTGGCGGTGATCGTGTTGTCCGCGTTCTGGACGAAGTGTGCTTCGGGGATGTTGAGCGGGCTGTTGTGGTTGAGGTAGGCAGTCTCAAAGACGTACAGCACTTCCTTCACGCTCAGTTCGCGGTGCTCGTGGTCGCTGACATCCTTGACGCGGTAGCCCAGATCCTCGCGCATCTTCGGCGGCGGGTTATAGCCGTAGTTCTGCTGCAGCAGGAAGCCGATGCCGCCCTTGCCGCTCTGGCTGTTGATACGGATGACGTCGGCATCGTAGGTACGGCCAATATCGTGCGGGTCGATAGGAATGTAGGGGCAGGTCCACTCATGCAGTTTCTTTTCCTTGCGCCAGGTCATGCCCTTGGCGATGGCGTCCTGATGGCTGCCGCTGAAGGCCGCGAACACCAGGGCACCGGCATACGGCGTGCGCTCGTAGACGTGCATGCGGGTCACGCGCTCGTAAATCTCGCAGATCTTAGGCATGTCGCTGAAATCGAGGTGCGGGTCCACGCCGTGGCTGTACATGTTCATGGCCAGGGTGATGGCGTCCACATTGCCGGTGCGCTCGCCGTTGCCGAAGAGGCAGCACTCGATGCGCTGGGCACCGGCCAGCACGGCCAGCTCGGCATCCGCCACGCCGCAGCCGCGGTCGTTGTGCGGGTGTGTGGAAAGAATAACGCTGTCACGATATTTCAGATGGTTGGAACACCATTCGATCTGGTTGGCGTAGATGTGGGGCATGCTCATCTCCACCGTGACCGGCAGGTTGATGATCATGGGGCGGTCCGGCGTGGGCTGCATGATGTCCAACACGGCGTTGCAGACTTCCACGGCGTACTCCGGCTCGGTGCCGGTAAAGCTTTCGGGGCTGTACTCAAACAGGAAGTTGCCCTCATACTCTTCGCTGAGCTGCTTGACCAGCTTGGCACCGTCGACGGCGATCTGCTTGATCGCCTCTTTGGACTTCTTGAACACCTGCTCGCGCTGGGCGACGCTGGTGGAGTTGTAGAAATGGATGATGGCGCGGGGCGCACCCTTGACGGCCTCAAACGTCTTACGGATGATGTGGTCGCGGCATTGGGTCAGCACCTGGACGGTGACATCCTGGGGGATGCGGTTGCCGTCGATGAGCTTGCGCAGGAACTCGTACTCAGTCTCGCTGGCGGCCGGGAAACCAACCTCGATCTCCTTGAAGCCGATTTTGATCAGCATATCGTAGAATTCCAGCTTTTCGTCCAGGCTCATCGGGACGATCAGGCTCTGGTTGCCGTCGCGCAGGTCCACGCTGCACCAGGCCGGGGCCTTTTCGATGTGGTCCTTTTTGGTCCACTCATACACATGGCCGGGCTCGACCGGTGGCGGATAATACCCTACATGATACTTGGTTGCGTCCATCATAATAAAAATGCCTCCTTCAAAGCTGTGAAGCCATTGGAGGAGGTAAATAAAAAACCGTCCCCCAAAGGCGGATTGCCTTTGAGAGACGGGAGCAAATTTACAGTTGCTGTACCCGCGGTACCACTCTCATTGTCGCTGATGCGACCTCTCTGCACGATCAGCGAGTTTGCGTAAAACAAGCAAACGGCGAATCGCTCCTGCGTGATAACGGTCAGGTGCCGGCCATGCCTACAGCAGGAAACGCTATCAGCATAGCTGCTCCGGGGCCAGTGACGCTATATCTGCCGCACCGTCTTGCACCAACCGACGGCTCTCTGCAACGGAATGGATATGGCTTTCTCCCCATCTTTGCATTTGAATTAATGAAATTATTTTAGCGGATTTTGCCGGTGGTGTCAACCGGTATTTTGCACAATGCCAGATGTTTTGTTTTAGTAATGCTGCCGAATGGTGTTCTGCTGTGGGCTGGTACGCGCCTACTTCCCCTTTCTTTAAAAGTATGGTATAATCACCTTATCTATCTAAACCAAAAGAAAGGACAACTCCATGTTGCTTTCCCAATATAAACCTTTGGCGCAAAAGGCGTACTGCGCGGCCATCGTGCTGCTGCTGATCTTGTCGGAGGTGTTCAGCTCCAATATCCAGGCAGCATTGCCGACTTTCAGCAGCTTGGCCCGCCTGGCTTTGACGGGCGGCGCGGTGGCACTGCTGGGCGTTAAGATTTTTTTGCTGACAGACTACGAGGCCCGCTGGCAGCCGATTCTGGCGGCGCTGGTGCTGGCCTACACGGCTTTTGCCACCTGGTACGGCGATGATGTGTGGTTTTTCTTGGCCGCACTGGTAGGGCTGGGCGCGAAAGACATCGACATAAAAGCCGCCCTTCGCGTCTATCTGGCTGCGGCCGTAGCGGGCCTGCTGGTGGTGCAGCTGCTGCACTTTGCTACCCCGCTGATGCCCTACAATTTCTACTGCCGCAACTGGGATTTCGGCTACGGCCACTACAACGGCTTCGGTGCGCGGTTGGCGGGCGTGTTCTTCGCCTGGGGCTGGCTGCGGCACGATAAACTGTGCGCTATCGACTGGATGGGCCTGGCCGCGTTGGCTATTTTTACCTACAAGGTCCCCGGCAGCCGCGGCGCATTCGGCGGTATGGCGGTCATGCTCCTGCTGTTCGCCGTGCAGAAATTCTTCCCCAAGCTGTTTGATAACAAAATTTGGTACGCCTTTGTGCTGGCTGTGCCGGTGATGCTGGTGGTGTTCAGCCTCTACGCCGGGTACATTTATAACCCTGAGTGGCCCTATGACCACATGGCGATTCTGCTACTGAGCATCTTCCTGTCCGGCCGGTTCGAGATTTGGCACAACGTGTTCTGGGGTTCTCCCCTCACCCTGCTGGGCGGTCTGCCTACTGACGGCGACGAGCACCACGCCATTGACAACACCTTCCTGGCTGTGCCGATGAACAAGGGCATCCTGGGCGCTATTTTAGTGGCGGCGTTCTTCCTGCTGCTGCTCTGGCGGTTAGCCAAAAAGTATCGTTCCACCGAGACGATCTGCCTGCTGGCCTTAACGCTTTACCTGTTCATGGAAAACAAGCCTTTCCTTCTCTCTGCCAATCCGTTCTTACTGTTGGCGCCCATCGTGTTTTTTGGCGGGGCTGCGGCAGAGAAAAAGCCGGACAAAACCTGACCTAAACCCAAAAACAGCCCCGCCGTTTGGCGGGGCTGCTGCTGTTTATAAGGGTAAAATCAACGGTTCTGCGGGCCGTTTTTCAGGATGACGTCGTGGCTGCCGCCCTCAACGATAGAGGTAGAGGAAACGACGGTCAGGCGGGCTTTCTCCTGCAGCTCGGGAATGGAGAGCGCACCGCAGTTGCACATGGTGGAGCGCACCTTGTACAGGGTGGTCTGCACGCCGTCGGCCAGGGGGCCGGCGTAGGGCACATAGGAGTCAACACCTTCCTCGAAGCTCAGCTTCTGGGCGCCGCCCAGGTCGTAGCGCTGCCAGTTGCGGGCGCGGTTGGAACCCTCGCCCCAGTACTCCTTGACGTAGTTGCCGCCCACACGCAGCTTGTTCGTGGGGGATTCGTCGAAGCGGGCAAAGTAGCGGCCCAGCATGACGAAGTCGGCGCCCATAGCCAGGGCCAGAGTGATGTGGTAATCCTGTACGATACCACCGTCGGAGCAGATGGGAATATAAATGCCGGTCTCCTTGTAGTACTCGTCGCGAGCCTTGGCAACCTCAATGACAGCGGTAGCCTGGCCGCGGCCAATGCCCTTGGTCTCGCGGGTGATGCAGATGGAGCCGCCGCCGATGCCGATCTTGATGAAGTCAGCGCCAGCCTTGGCCAGGAAGAGGAAGCCCTCGCGGTCGACAACATTGCCAGCGCCGACCTTCACCTTATCGCCGTAGTTCTCGCGGATCCAGGCGATGGTGCGGGACTGCCACTCGCTGAAGCCCTCAGAGGAGTCGATGCAGAGGACATCCACACCGGCGTCCACCAGAGCAGGTACGCGCTCGGCGTAGTCGCGGGTGTTGATGCCGGCGCCTACGACGTAGCTCTTGTTCTCGTCCAGCAGTTCGTTGATGTTCTCCTTGTGGGAGTCATAGTCCTTGCGGAAAACCATATACTGCAGGTGACCTTCGGCGTCCACCAGGGGCAGAGAGTTGATCTTGTTGTCCCAGATGATGTCGTTGCAATCATGCAGGCTGGTGGTGTCGGGAGCGGTGACCAGCTTGTCCAGCGGGGTCATGAATTCGGTGACCTTGAGGTCCATCGTCATGCGGGACAGGCGGTAGTCGCGGGAGGCAACGATGCCCAGCAGCTTGCCGTGGGCCGTGCCGTCATCGGTGATGGCCACGGTGGAGTGGCCGGTGCGGGTCTTCAGGTCCAGCACATCGCCGAGGGTAGCCTCCGGCGGCAGGTTGGAGTCAGAAGTGACAAAGCCCTTTTTGTAGGCCTTGACGCGGCGGACCATGTCGGCTTCCTGCTCGATGGTCTGAGAGCCGTAGATGAAGGAAACGCCGCCCTGCTTGGCCAGTGCAATGGCCAGCTTCTCGCCGGAAACGGACTGCATGATGGCAGAGACCATCGGGATGTTCATTTCAAGAGGGCAATCCTCCTCGCCCTTGCGGTACTTGACCAGCGGGGTCTTCAGGCTGACAGCCGTGGGGACACACTCCGAAGAAGAATAGCCGGGGACCAGCAGATACTCACCAAAGGTGCGGGACGGTTCAGAGAAATAATATGCCATGTTACACGCTCCTGACTCCTACAATTTCTTAATCTTACTGATTAGAAAGATTGTACCACATTCGCGGACAAAATACAAAACCTTTTGGCGAAAATCTTTCTTGCACCGCAAAAAAGAAAGTTGTGGATATTGCACCAAAGATTTTAAGGGAAGTATGACTTTGACATGCGATGATGGAAATCGCGCGGAAGATGCAGGGGCACGGAACGGCTTTATTCCGTCGTCGTCAGCACCACATCTCCCATCCCGGCGGTCAAGGTCACGCGGTGGGCGGTGGTAGGCGTTTGGCTGTAGCTGGTGCCCAGCGCCTTGCCGTTAAAGGCGACCTCGCCCATCGGGGCCTGCAGGTCCAGCGTGTAGTCATCGGCCTTGCCGTCCACCGTCAGGCCAATGTTGCCCATCCCGGCCTTGACGGTGCAGGTCTTGGAACTCTCCAGCCGTCCCAGGTCAAAGTTGCCTATGGCAACCTCGGCGGTAAAGCTGCTGCTCTGCACAAGGCCGCCGGTAAAGTTGCCCATCGAGACTGTGGCGTTGAAATTTTCCGCTTCCACCGTGCTGCAGGTAAAGTCGCCCATGGCCAGGTTCAGTTCGATGCTGTCGGCGGTGATGGTCTCATTGTTGTCAAACTCCACATCGCCCATGGCGGAAGTGATGGAGAGCCTTTTAAAGTGGAAGGTCTCTGTATCCGGCACGGACAAAACAAACTCCGGTTCCGGCTCGCTGCTCAAATCGCAGTTGGCAGGCACTTTGTAGCGGATGGTCAACGGCTCATTCTCAGTGTAGGTAACGTCGAACCGCTTGTTATACACGTTCTCGCAGTGCAGGGCGGCGCTGGTGGCGCCGGGGTCAATGACGATGGTCAGGCGGCCGTAATCAATGTCCAGCACGGCATCCTGCGAGGTGATGTTGTCAAAGGACATGTCTGTCGTGTGGGGGCTGTTGTCATCCACAGCACCGGAGGGGCCTTCGGCGGCGGTACCGTTTTCCTCAACGATTTCACTGTCGGGGGGCGCGGTGGTAGAGGCAGCATCCTGGGGTTGCTCGACGACCGACTCGGCAGCCGAGACGACGAAAGGTTCAGCGGTGTTGGCAATAGAACTGCGGCGCACGCCGAAAAAGCCGATCAGTAAGACGCAGACCACGACCAGCACGGCGGCAAGAGCCAACAACACGCCCATAACCGGCGGGATGGCGGCCGGGCCGTGGAGCTCAGGCTTGGTAGTTGGGGGATTTTCTCCAGTTGGTTGGGGGGCAGCATCCTGCGCGGTGTCGGCAGCGTCGCTGCTCTCCCCTGCTGCGGCTTGGGCGGAGTCCAGCATCAGGCCCTCGCCCTCCAAAATTTTGCGGGCGGCGTCGGCGGGGTCGCCCAGCTCGGCGGCGGTGGCGTCTTCAGCTTCCGGGCCTGCGGCGTCAAAGTATTCTTCGTAGTAGTTCAGCGCATCCTGGCGCTCCTGCTCGGGCAGAGGGGCGAGCAGCTGCGCCAGCTTGGCTAAATAAGTTTGTTTGTTCATTGTGTCTCCCCCTCAAATAGTCGGTCGATCTTGGCTGTGTAGGCGTCCCACTCGGCACGATACCCCGCCAGCTGGGCACGGCCGGTGGGTGTGATTTGGTAGTAGCGGCGGTTGCGGCCGTTGAACGGCTCATCGTGGACGGTCAGACAGCCGTCCTTTTGCAGGCGGCGCAAAACGGGATACAGCGTGGATTCGGATATGTCCAGTACGGCGCGCACATCCTGGGTGATGCGGTAGCCGTAGGTGCCCGTTTCCTCCCGCCCGACGACGGCTAGCACGATGGCATCCAGCAGCGCCGCCCCGGTATTGAATGACATGGCGTTTCTCCTTTAGACATAGATGATGTATGAACTTATATATTATATACCATATAATATTGTAAAAAGCAATAGCTGCTTATAAAAAAGTGCCCCGGGATAAACAGGGAGCCGATATCTATATAGGTAGAGGTTCTGCGAGCCGCAAGTTTAAAGAACAAGGGAAAGCAAAGCCTAATGATTTGCTCTTTTGACAAAGTAAAAACCAGGGCTTTGCTCCAGAATGTCCGTTTTCAGGAACATTCTGAGAACAAAGCCCTGGTTTTGTTATTTGCAAATTACCAGACGAAGGAAAGCACCGTTTTGTGGGGCCCCTCCGGGAGCGTTATTTCATACAGAAAATCGTTCTTTTTCACACTGCTCGTCACATCTACGGAATTAACCATGACCTTTTGAGGCTCTTTTTCAGAAAGCCATCCCAGTGTTCCGGACTCTTTGACTACCACAGTTTGAGTGCTGTCGTTTTCGAAAATGCTTTCAACCGCTGTGAACCCCACAAATTTATCTAGCAGCCCCAGGCAGGTGCCGTATTTTCCCTTTGGAAGCAGGACAAACCATCCAAAGCCGCCCAAATCAAGCCTGCTCTCATAGCTTTCCTGTTTGCCCAACGAAAAAGCGTTTTTGGCAAAATAATCGTACACCCAATAGTTGTCGGATTCCTCCAGCTGCGGAATATCTGCCGGACGGAATGAAAAGTCCTGTATGCCGCCGGTCAGATTGTAGACGGCAATGCCTCCGCCCTTCTTGACAGAACTCCAGGAAGCGGTATTGTGCAGTTTTAATACACCCGTCTTCATAGGATCCGAAAACATGCAGTCTTCTGTGGGCTTTGCTGAATGATCCATCATCAGGATTTCGCCGTTGTGATAGGTCAATGGCTTCAGCACATCCGGATTTGTGTCCCCAATTTGGTCACTGACGTAGATGGGGCCGCCGCTGATCGCCCGCAGCAGGCTGTGCTTAACGGCATCCTCATGCTTTGTCCAGAACATATCCCAGTCACAATAATACAGCTCATCATGATACACCGAATTGTAAGCATTCTGCAATAGATGTTCCACAAAGCCGTTTTCTTTGTTGGGCATAAAATCATCACTGTTTCTGGAAATTGCGGAGGTCGGTCTGGACAGAATATTCTCCATCGCCATTCCCATACAGTTGATGATGGCACCATCCATGTAAGAAGCGCCGCCTTCCAGGGCTTGGTGCATTCCCTTTGCCGCGGGGCCGATGGGGAGACTGTTTTCCGCAAAGCTCCAAAAGGAGCTCTGACCATCTACCTTCACAAAATCGATTCCGTCCGCGTGAAGCTTTTCATACCAGTCCCGGTAGAATTCTTCCCCCGTCAGAGGATTGGGCATGATTTTCCCGTCTGCGGTTCGATACAGGTGGGCGTGTTCCTGCCCCTCCAGCTTGCTTTCCGGGGCAACACCCTGCCAGTATCCGCAAAGTGCGTGCCATACGCCAAACCAGCGAATGTCGCTTTCCGCTTTGATATCTGCTATCATTTTCCCAAAACCATTGGGGAACTTTGCAGGCTCCGGAGCAAAATCGCAAAGCAGCTCTCCTTTGGTAGAAAGCCAACCGTCATCCATCAGCATCCACCGGACAGGAATTTTCTTTTCCACAAGCTCGCGGGCCTTCTGACGGACTTTTTCTTCTGTGATTTCTCTGTAAAAAGCATCCCAGCTGCACCAGCCGAGAAAGCGGAACATTTCCGGCATACGCCTTTGTTCCCTTGTTCGAACCCCCATGCGCTTTGTAAGCCAGGCAAACACCTTGTGAACCGCGTCTGCCAGTGTGTCTGCCTCTCCAAGAACATACAGCGGTTCGTCAACCTCGGTCTGCCCATCCAGACTGGACAGCATTTCCAGGCAGACTTCTTGCTCTGTTCCTGCTTCCAGATATGTCTTAAAGGTTTTTCCCACCATGGGAACAAGACACGCAAAGCGATCCGGGTATTTTAGAAAAGCTACCTGCGTCCGGGCAGGGATCTCCTGAAATCCTTCTACAAAAGCAGGTCTCGTCCACCAGTCATTGAGCATATACATTGCCGTAATTTTCTCCGGGCTCTGAACTGTTGGAAGGGATACCCGAATTGGCTTTTCCTTTCTCAATGCACCCTGACGCATATTCAGCCGGATCTGACCATACCGGCATCCATAGCTCCGGTTTTCGGACACTTCTACATAGATTTCTTCCCGCTCCCAGATTCCCGGCACTGCGGGGAATGCCGCATGGATGCTTTCCCCATTTTGACAATGGATTTCGCATTTGATCGTTTTTACTTCCGTCATTTCTCAGCACCTCACCATTTTTGAGGAACGGTAAATCAAACTGTGTAAAGAGAAAAGGTATTTTCTTGTTCTCGCATTCTGCCGTCCCTGCTGTCAATACAGATTCTATAACACTTTTATACGATTATAAATGGTAAGAATATGTATTGCATGGTAAATTATTGCCTTTTGAGAAAAAGTATGATAGGATACCTTCACAGGAGGTGTCGTACATGACCCAAACGTCTTCCCACCATTCCATTGGCTTTCATTTTTCTTCTGATTTGTCCTATTTGACGCTGAAAGGGGCGGGACGGCACATCATTGATTCTCATGATTACTCCTGGGACAATCGAAACAGAAGCGGCGATTATTGCCTGGTGCAATGCTGCATCGGCGGAGAAGGGGCTCTGGAAATGAAAGGGATTTCCTATTCGCTTCTGCCGGGAGATGTTTTCCTGATTGCAATTCCCGGCGAAAGCCGCTATTACCTGCCTGCCCATGCCCAATACTGGGATGCCCCATATCTTGAGTTTTCAAAAGAGTGCCTGCCATTACTACGGAAAATATATGGCAGCATAGGTCCTGTCATCCACCTTACACAGGAATCCGGTCTTATTGATCGAATGCTTTCTATATACGACCGTGCACTTCATCACGATTTTGAGACATTTTTTGAAAACAGCAAAACCGCCTACACGTTCTGGATGGATATCACCGCTTACGCCCTTTCATGCTATCACCGGGAAATTACGAAAATCGATCACGCCAAGGCCTATATTGACCAAAACTATTGCGCGGAGAATCTGACCCTGGATTTAGTGGCAAGCCACGCCGGATTATCGAAATTTTATATGTGCAAAGAATTTCACAAAAAATACGGCATCTCGCCAGGACAATACATAAAAGAACTCCGGATCAGCCAAGCTTGCCGTCTTCTGGTTACGAATTCGGATTATACGATTCAGGAAATTGCGCATATGGTAGGCTATTCCAACGACAATTACTTTGGTAAGGTATTCAGAGCTTCAAAAGGACTGCCTCCGGATGCATTCAGAAAGCAGTCCAATCATTATGATTTCATGCGCACCGTGTATGAAACGCAGATAAAGTCAGATTTAGGTTAACACACCGTAGAATATGCAGCAGTAGGTTCTTCAGATGGAACAAAAAGAAAGAATGGATCAAGGCCTAATTTACGACCCCGCGGACAATAGGATCAGCACAGAGCAAACCAGCTGTCTGGATGCCCAATATGAATTCAATGCAACACGTCCCAGTGAAATGAAAAAGCGTGCAGCGCTATGACGAGATCAAACGGCAGCCGGAGCCGGAGGCGCAGCCGATTGCGGCGGCACTGGAACTGTATGTGCACGGCAGTTTGAATGTTTTTAACCACCGTACCAATGTGGATATCAACAACCGCATTGTCTGCTTCGATATCAAGGAGCTGGGAAAGCAGCTCAAAAGCCTGGGTATGCTGGTGATCCAGGACCAGGTATGGAACCGTGTTTCCCAAAACCGGGATCAGGGCAAATCCACCTGGTACTTCGTGGACGAGTTCCATCTTCTGCTGCGCGGCGAGGCCGGTACCTGGAGCGTGGAGATTTGGAAACGCTTTCGCAAATGGGGCGGTATCCCCACGGGGATCACGCAGAACATTAAGGACCTGCTTTCCTCCCCGGAGATCGAGAATATCTTTGAAAACAGCGATTTTGTGTACCTTCTGAACCAGGCCAGCGGAGACAGAAAAATCCTCTGCGAGCGCCTGAATATCTCCAACCAGCAGGCGGCGCATATCAGCAATTCCGGCCCCGGACAGGGGCTTATCTTTTTCGGGAACGTGATCCTGCCCTTTGTGGATGACTTCCCCCAGGACAACGAGCTTTACAGTATCATGACAACCAAACCCGGAGAATCGATAATATCTGACTCAAATTGACAAATGCAAACTATGTTTTCAGTAAAGGGTGTGATATAATTGTAAATACGAGGTGATGAAATGGAAGAGTTGTGGAGCAAAATAAGTGGCCTTATCACAGCAGATAATGTTGCATTGCTGTCCGTAATCATAACGGTGCTAATTTTCGTGATCAGTCGTCGGGCGGAAATTAGATATAAAAAGCATGATGATAAGAAAGTACAGTACCTAAAACTCATTGACCTCATGCAACAGATGCTCTCTAACCCCAAGAAGGATAAAAAGGGAGAGCTTGTTTTATCCGATGAAACAAGGCGACTGTTTTTCGATACGGGAGCATCATTGCTTTTATACGGATCAAAGAGAATATATCGCCAATACCTACTTTTTCGGGAATTCACAACTAATCCTCTGATTAAGCAATGTAAGTATTATAAAGACAGCATTGTGATGTTCATTATGGCTGATATCTTGAGGACCATGCGTAAAGAAGTAGGACTCAGCTACTTTAACAGCATTGGCGACAACGAAGCACTTGCATTTTTTGTCAATGACGTTTCAAGTAATCCGGTCGCAAAAGAAAATGCTATGGATGCCAAATTCCGTATTAGGATGATTAGATTTGAACTTGCAATGATTGATAGAACTCGGTTCATCTTTATAAAGCAGTTTTATGTGGGTTGTATTAAGCCAATTTTTGCAGGAATTTCAATCGTCCTAAAGTATATTGTGGTTATCCCATTTGGTCGCCTGATTGCAAAGCTATTTCCCAAATTTGCTCAAAAAGTGCAAGAAGAACACAAAATTTCTAAATAAAGCTTACACGAAAACCCGCCTGTAACAAGGCGGGTTTTCTTACACCCAAAATCAGGAGGTGACCAACAAAATCAACGCTACATTGACCCACCTGAGCCTGTTTTCCGGCATTGGCAGTCTGGACCTGGCGGCGGAGGCTGCCGGGTTTGAAACCGTCTGCCAGTGTGAGTGGGCGGATTTTCCGCACTCCGTCCTCTCCGCACGATGGCCGGATGTTCCCAGGTTCCGGGATATTACTACTTTTACGAAGGAGGCGTTTTTTGAAAAAACAGGACTTGAAACAGTTAAGATCCATTTCCGAACGACGGGTTCAAAAGCTGTGCGAAGAAAACCGAATACCGGGTGTTGCAAAATTCAGCCGTATGTGGTTGATAGCAAAGGACGCTGAAAAGCCTGTTGATGGGCGGAGAAAGTCGCTCGTAGACAAAGAAGAATAATGAGCTTCATCGGAAATTCAAAAAACTATGCTACACTACAGACTTGGAGGTGGAACAATGCAGAAGATTTTAATTGTCGAAGATGATATTGACATTCAGGATATATTGAAAAATCATCTGATTGATGCGGGATATGAAGTTGCTGTTGCTTCTGACGGCGTGGCGGGGATTGCAATGTTTGATGATACAATCGACCTTGTGCTGTTAGACATCTTGCTCCCTAAAATCGACGGCTATGGTGTATGTGAGGTCATTCGCAAAAGGTCACAAGTCCCTATTATTATGCTTACTGCGCTTTCGGATGAAGAAAACCAGTTGAAGGGTTTTGAACAGCAGATTGATGATTACATTCCAAAGCCCTTTTCGCCCAAAATCCTGCTGTGCAAGATTGCGGCTATTCTTCGCCGTAGGACTGTGGAAAATCAAAATCAATCCCTGCTTACTTATAAAGAGTTGAGTATGGATGTTGATGGATTCCATGTATATCAAGGCGGAAACGAGGTTGTTTTGACCAGCAAAGAGTTTGCGCTTCTTAGGCTTATGCTTGAAAATCAGGGAAAGGTCTTTACTCGGCAAATGCTACTTGACCGATTGTGGGCGGACGATTTGGAGGTCGAAGATCGGATCGTTGATAGTCACATAAAGAACATTCGCAAAAAGTTAAATGCTGACTATATAAAAACAATTAGAGGGGTGGGATACAGAATTGATAAGGAAAATTAAAACGAGCCTAACGGCAAAGCTCTTTTTAGCGACAACGGTTCTTTTGATTTTGGTATGTTTGCTTTCTGTTTTCAGTATGGCGAGATATATTCCCCAAACTTATAGCAATCGACTTAGTGCAGAATTGCAAAAGCAAGCAAATGATTTAGTGCCAGTATTGGAAAAGGCTGGTTCCTTAGAGGAATGTTATTCACTTGTTCAGCAATTCACCGCACAGACAAAAGCAACTGCCTATATTGAAGATGATTATGGAGATATTTTATATTCAAGTGACAAATTGACGATAACAACAGACAAGGATTCTATTGCTACGATTCAAGAAAATCCTGATAGCGCAATTATTACAAGTGACGAATTACTGACAGAATCAGGCTATGTGTTCACCCTGTTAGGTAGCGACTATACCCTTTATGTGCAAAGTGATACGGTGTCCGTCAATCAGGCAACAGAGGCGATTTGGCAAACCGTTCCGCTGGTTATATTGGGAATCTTCTTTATGTCCATCTTGTTTTCTGTCATTTACTCACGCTATATAACAAAACCGATTATTGAATTAAGCAGCACATCGCAAAAAATGGCCCAGCTCAATTTTGAGCCGCACGGAAATTCTCATCGTTCAGACGAGATAGGAATACTCTCGGACAGCTTAAATACTTTGTCGGATAATTTACAGCATACATTGGCAGAACTGAAAAAAAGCAATTCCGAGTTAGAGGCCGAAATATCAAAAGAGCGAGAACTTGAAAAAAAGCAACAGGAATTTTTCTCGGCGGCATCACATGAACTGAAAACGCCTTTGACAATTCTGAAAGGTCATTTAATGGGGATGCTCAATAAGGTCAAAGGATATGAAAATCAAGAGTCGTATATGGAGCGGTCGCTGGCCGTTGTTGAAAAAATGGAAACATTAGTGAAAGAACTGCTCTATGTATCTAAAACAGACGGAAAACAGAGAACAGAATATAAGACGATTGATTTTGCAGAGCTTCTTCGGGTACAAATAGCTGATGTGACCGATTTGCTGTCTGAAAAAGAAATCTCCCTTTCCGTGGATATTCCTGACAAAATCCTGTGTGATGCAGACCCGGCACAGATGGAACGAGCCATTCAAAATGTTTTGGTAAATGCCATTCGCTACTCACCGAATGGCGAGGCAATCTATATATCCTTATCGAACGATAAAAATACCGTTTCCTGCAAAGTTGAAAATACAGGCGTCCATATTCCAGAGGAAATGATACCCCATCTATTTGAAGCATTTTACAGAGCGGATACCTCCCGTAATCGTAATACTGGGGGAACAGGCTTAGGACTTTATATCGTCCGCAAAATCATGGAACTGCACCACGCAAAATATGGTATCCAAAACACAAGCAGAGGTGTGGTGTTCTGGCTTGAAATGCCGCAAGAAAGAGGTGCTATCAACTCCATCTAAACTCCATATTCCTTGCAAACTATATCCAAATCATTTTGTTATCTTATAGCTGTCCTCAAGAGGACAGCTATAATTTTTGAAAGCGAGGCAAAGCAAAATGGTAAAAGCTAAATTCGGAGCATTGGCTCTGACGGTATTGATGGGACTGGGTGCAGTAAGTCCCTTGCATGGGGTCACAGAAGCTCATGCGCTAAACGCACCTGTTGCCAATTCTGCACAGCAGAAAACGGTCGTGTCCACAACGGATGATTCCGATGGCGTTATGAGCTACAAGGACAAGGAGAGCGGAAAGACCTTTGTCAGCGAGGACAATGGCGCAAGCTGGATGTCCGAAGAAGATTATAATAACAGCCATCCCGCAATCAACTACGAGTGGTGGACTTATGACGAGTACAAGGAATGGCTGGAACAGGAAAAGAAAACTTTTCAGGAAATGGCCGACGAGCACGCAATGGCCGAAACCAGCGAGGGCTCTTTCGAGTGGACGCAGGAAATGACAGACCAGTACATTGCCGAATATGAGCAGACCCTGGAGGACATCAAAAATGGGCTTCTCGTATCTAAGTCTGTGAATGGGGACGATGAGTGCATGACAACTTTCAATCCTAATTGGGTAGGCAGCACTACCGACTAACAGCCTATCATGTTGATTTAGAAACTGCCACACGACGGCAAAAGAAAAAAGCCGTCGTACAGCAGCCATATCGACACGCCCATTTGAAGCGGCGGCTTTGATTTTCAGAGCCGCCGTTTCTTTGCGTTTACACAAACCTATGACGACTTGCAGGGACGCGGTAGCCGATTGGAGGTTAGCGGCGCAAGCCCCGGCAAAGTGATCCGAAAAATCGAATTAGCAAAACGCAGAAATTTCTTAGCAAATTTCTGAAAAGCGTTCGAGTCCAATTAGCAAATATACATCATGCGGCGTATAAAAATCTCCCGGTAACGGAAGCAAAATTACCGGGAGAAGGAGGAACAAAAAACGCTGCAAACCCCGAAAAAAGGCTTGCAGCGGTGCTTTCTGGCGTCCCAGAGAGGATTTGAACCTCCGACCCCACGCTTAGGAGGCGTGTGCTCTATCCAGCTGAGCTACTGAGACATTTTTAAGATTTATGCAATTTTCATTGCTCGAAGGAATCGAACAATCTGCCGCTTAGGAGGCGTGTGCTCTATCCAACTGAGCTACTGAGACAGGCAACATGCCTATTATACCGTTTTGCCACACAAATTGCAAGGGTGCTCTTGCATGCGGGAACCTGCCCTATTATAATAAAGGCAGGAGCAAAACGGCGCTGCAGGATTTCTGCCGGACGGCATGAGCACCACCCGGGCCAAGCGCGGCGCTTACGAAACGGAGCAAAGGAGCAAAATGTAATGGAGCAGATGGATAAAGTGAAAAAGAATTTCGGCTTTGGCTGTATGCGCCTGCCGATGAACGGCGACCAGGTGGACATTGCTGAGACCACCCGCATGGTGGACGAGTTTCTGGCGCAGGGATTTAACTATTTTGACACCGCCCACGGTTACATTGGCGGCAAGAGTGAGCTGGCCATGAAAGAGTGCCTGACCAGCCGCTACCCCCGCGAGGCCTACAGTCTGACCGACAAGCTGACCGACAGCTATTTCAAGACCGAGGCTGACATCCGCCCGTTTTTTGAAAGCCAGCTGGAAGCCTGCGGCGTGGACTACTTTGATTTTTACCTGATGCACGCCCAGAACGCCGACAACTTTAAAAAGTTCAAGGCCTGCCGCGCCTACGAGACCGCCTTTGCGCTGAAAGCCGAGGGCAGGATCCGCCATGTGGGCCTCTCTTTCCACGACCGCGCCGAGGTGCTGGACCAGATCTTGACCGAGTACCCGCAGATCGAGGTGGTACAGATTCAGTTCAACTACCTGGATTACGATGATATTGCTGTGCAGAGCCGCAAGTGCTACGAGGTTTGCCGCAAGCACGGCAAGCCGGTGCTGGTGATGGAGCCGGTCAAGGGCGGCAGCTTGGTCAACCTGCCCGAGGAAGCCAAAAAGGTGCTGGACGACCTGCACGGCGGCAGCCCCGCCAGCTATGCCATCCGCTTTGCCGCGGGCTTCCCCGGCATGATGATGGTGCTGTCCGGCATGAGTAACATGGAGCAGATGAAGGACAACCTGAGCTATATGCGCGACTTTAAGCCGCTGAACGAGACCGAGCTGGCCGCCGTAAACAAGGTGCAGGAGATCTTCCACAAGATGAACATGATCCCCTGCACGGCCTGCCGCTACTGTGTTGAGGGCTGCCCCAAGCAGATCTCCATCCCAGACCTGTTTGCTATCATGAACATCAAGCAGCTGCACCACGATTGGAACGCGGACTACTACTACGAGGAAGTCCACACCGCCCCCGGCCGCCGCGCCTCGGACTGCCTGAAATGCGGCAAGTGCGAGAAGATTTGCCCGCAGCATCTGCCCATCCGCAAGCTGCTGGAGGAGGTAGCCAAAGAATTTGATAAGCCAGAAGCATAATCCATAAAAACAATAAAACGCCCCTGCCCTGCGCGGTTTGCGCCAAGGCGGGGGCGTTTTGTTGTAGGGTTACAGGACCAGCCGCATTAAGACCAGCTCTTGGTAGCCGGTGTTGCGGGAGCGGAAGCCCTTGGGGTTGCGGCCGTATTCCACAAAGCCGAACTTTTTGTACAGGGCAAGGGCGCTGGCGTTATCGGCTACCACATCCAGCTCCAGCTGGGCGTAGCCAGCCTTGCGGGCGCAGTCGATGCAGGCGGCGGTGAGTGCCTGGCCAATGCCAAGGCCCCAGAATTCCTTAGCGATGCTGATGCCGAACTCGGCGCGGTGCTGCAGCTTATAGCAGCCGCCGACAGCGTTGATCCCGGCGGTGCCGGCCACCTTCCCGTCCACGATGGCGAGAATTTCCACCTCATTCGGGCTTTCGGTTTTGGCCTGAAGGTATTCGCCCTCCTGCGTGGCGGTGAGGGTGTTCTCCTCCGGGTAAGTCAGCAGGTTATCCGTTTCCGCATGGGTCAGGATGAAATTGTCCAGTGCGGCCTGGCCGTCGGCCGCGGTGCCACTGCGCAGACAGCAGGACGCGCCGTTTTTCAGTTGGATGATTTGGTGGTAGGTCATGGAAACCTCCTGGAAACCGGGGCAAAACGGGCTTACTCCCCCATCTGCTCCTTATGATACTGCAGGGTGTACAGCTGGTAATACCGGCCATGCTTAGCCAGCAATTCCTGGTGGGTACCCTGCTCCAAAATTTTGCCGTGAGATAGCACGATGATGTTATCGGCGTGCTGGATCGTGGATAAGCGGTGGGCGACCATGAGCATGGTGCCGACGCTGCGCATTTTTTCCAGCGAGTCCTGGATCAGCAACTCGGTCTCCGTGTCGATATTTGCCGTGGCCTCGTCCAAAATCATCACGCTGGGCTTGTGGATGATGGTGCGGGCAAAGCTGAGCAGCTGCCGCTGACCTGCCGAGAAGTTGTTGCCGCGCTCCCGCACTTCCTCGTCCAGGCCATGGTCCAGCTTGTCGATGAAGTGATCGGCGTTGACGTAGTGACAGACGCGGCGGATCTCCTCGTCAGGGATGCCCTCCTCCCGCAGGACGATGTTGCTGCGGATGGTGCCGGAGAAGAGGAACACGTCCTGCAGCATCTGGCCAAAATGGCGGCGCAACGAGGAAATCTTGATCTTGCGGATGTCGATGCCGTCAATCAGAATCTCACCCTTCTGGAACTCATAATTGCGGCAGATGAGCGACAAAATTGTGCTTTTGCCGCTGCCGGTGGAGCCGACAAAGGCCACGGTCTCCCGCGGGTTGATGCGGAAGGACACACCCTGCAGCACCCACTCGCCGGGTATGTAACTGAACCAGACGTCGCGGAACTCGATCTCGCCCTTCACCTCGTTCAGCTCGATAGCGTCGGGAGCGTCCACCAGTTTCGGCTCAATGTCCATGATGGAGAACACCTTTTCCGAGGAGGCCAGTGCCGATTGCAGCCAGTTGAACTGCTCGGCCAGATTTTGGATGGGGGTGAAAAACTTGGAAATGTACATGTAGAACGTGACGATGGTGCCGCCTGTGATGGTCTGCCCCAAGAATGACACGCCGGTCAGGTAACCCATGCCGCCCAGGTAAAACAGGCACAGGATGGAAGAAATGTACAGCATGTACACCAGCGGCCGGAAGATGCCGAAGACAAAAATCTGCTCGATGTTCGCCTTGGCAAGAGTCTGGCTTTTCTGGCGGAATTCCGCCATTTTTTCGTCCTCACGGCCGAAGATCTGGGTGACCTTGATGCCGGAAAGATTCTCCGACAGATAGGTGTTGATGTCGGTGGTGGCATCCTTGACCTTGCGGTAGGCCCGGCGGGAGAATTTGCGGAAGATGACCGTAAAAATGACGATGAACGGAACGAAGCAGAGCACCATCAGGGTCAGCTCGTAGTTCAGCAAAATCATGGCCACCAGGATGCCCAAAATAACGAACGCATTTTTGGTCAGGCTGACCAAAAGGTTGGTGAACATCATCGAGATGGCGTTGGTGTCGTTGGTAATACGGGTTACCAGCTTGCCCACGGGAATTTCATTCAGCTGCTCGTGGGAGAGGGACTCAATGTGGGTAAACAGGTCCTCGCGCAGGTCAGACACGATGCGCTGACCGACGCGCTGCAGAATCACGGCTTGCAGGTAGGTGCTGGCCATCGAGAAAAGCAGTACCCCGGCGTAGACCGCCACCCGGCCGTACAGCGCGGGCAGGGCAAAATCGGTGGCGACAAGCTCCTCGATATTGCCGACAATCAGCGGCGAGATGATGTCGTAGGCGATGGAGAACAGCATCAGAAACAACACCACAACGAACTGCTTCCGGTAAGGCTTGGCGTAAGCCATCAGGCGGCGCATGATCTCGCCGTCGTTCATTGTGCGCTCAAAGCCCATGGTGACCTTTTTGTCTTTGACCAGCGCGTAGGCCGCCACAAGGATGGCCGTGATGGCACCGATCACACCGCCGGTCAGCAGCAGCGGATTGATCTCAGTCATGGACGGCACCTCCTTCTGCGTTAGTCACGGGCTGGGCGGCAGTCTCGCCCGCCTCGGTCTCGTCCTCAAGGCGCTGCAGGTCCACCATGCGGCGGTACTCGGCGCAGGTGGCATACAGCTCATCATGGGGGCCGACGGCCTCTACCCTGCCGTCATCGAGGAACACAATCTTGTCCAGTCCCTCCACGGTGGAGATGCGGTGGGCGATGAGCAGCGTGGTCCTGCCCGCGCGGGTGGATTTGAGGTTGTCGAGGATGATCTTCTCGGTGCGGGTATCGACGGCGGAGACCGAGTCGTCGAGAATCAGAATGGGCGCGTCTTTCAGCAGGGCGCGGGCGATGGAGATGCGCTGCTTCTGGCCGCCGGAGACGGTCACGCCGCGCTCGCCCAGCACGGTCTCGTAGCCGTCCTTGAAGTCAACGATGTTGTCCCGCACATCCGCCAGGGCGGCGGCGCGGTCAATGTCTTCCTGCGCAGCATCGTCCACGCCAAAACCAATGTTGTGGGCGATGGTGTCGGAGAACAGGAAGTTGTCCTGCGGCACGTAGGCGCAGGCGTTGCGCACCGAATGGATGGACAGGCTGTTCACGTCCTGACCGTCCACAAACAGGGTGCCGTCGGCCACGTTGTAGGTGCGCAGCAGCAGGTCTACCAGCGCGGTCTTGCCGGCACCGGTCTTGCCTACGATGCCCACGCTCTCGCCGGGGGTCACGGTGAAGCTGATGTCCTGCAGCACATCATACTCGCCGTCCGGGTAGCGGAAGGTCAGGTGGCGGAACTCGATGCCGCCTTTGGGGGCGGCCAGTTCGTGCACATCGACCCGGTCGGTCACGTCGATGGGGGCGTCCAGCAGCTCGGTGACGCGGTTGAGGGACGCCTTGCCGCGGGAGGTCTTTTCGATCAGCATCGAGATGGCCATGATGGGCCAGACGATGGCCTCAAAGTAGCCGATGTACTCCACCAGTTGGCCTGCGTTGAACTGCCCGCGGTAGACCAGCCAGCCGCCGTAGCCCAAAATGACGCAGATGATCGACTCAACAAACAGCGTGACCAGCACTTCCAGCAGGGTGGCAATTTTGGTATAGGTGACGTTGATCTCCTCATTCTCGCGGTTTAATTTACGAAAAGCCGTCAATTCCTTGTACTCTTTGACGAAGGCCTTGATGACCGCGATGCCGGAGAAATTCTCCTGCGCGAAGTCAGACAGGTCGGAAAAAGCCTGCTGGCGTTCCTCCCACCGTTTGGTCATGGTGGTGCCCATGATGGTGCCGATGACGAACATGATGCCCGCAGGGATCAGTGCCAGCAGCGTGAGCTTGTAGTCCATACGCCACATTTTAAACAGTGCCAGCAGCCCCAGCACCGAGGCATCGAAGAACATCAAGATGCCGTCACCGAAACACTCCTGAATGGTGTCCAGGTCGTTGGTGTAGAGGCTCATCAGGTTGCCGACCTTGTTGACCTGGTAGTATTGCTGGGACAGCTGGCGGCTGTGGTCAAACATCCGCTCCCGCAGATCGGCAGTGACCACCACCGCCGAACCAAAGAAACAGACGCGCCACAAAAACCGCCCGACGACCATCAGCAGCACGATCCAGATCATGGGCAGGCAGATATGCTGGAACAGCACCTCTTTGGTAAAGGCGAGAGTCTGTCCGTCGATGACGACCTCTCCCAGATTAACGCCGTTGATGACCAGGCGGTACAGCTCGGGGATCATAAGCTGGATATAATCGACCGTCAGCAGCGCCAGCAGGCCCAAAAGCAGCACGGGTGCATTGCGCAGATAATACCGGTTGATATACTTGCCGAAGATCATGGCTTCCCCTCCTTTTCGCTTTTCTTATTCACGGTATGGCAAAACAGCCGTATCTTTCAGTATATCGGATTATCGCCATAAAGTCAACGAAGCGGCGGGAAAAATGCCGCAAACGGATGTGACATCCATCCACAAAATACAGCATACCACTTAAAGGCAGGTTTAAGTTAATGGGCGACGCCCCGCATCCGCAAAACAAAAACCCACACCCAGCCGCGCCAGCATGACCGGCGGTGCGATTTGCAGCAGAATGGGGCTGCTTTTTTCTTCGCCAAAGAACACGTAGGCCTTTTCCCTGCCTTGACGGCGGGTGAGGCCTCTGTCAGAAGCCCCTCCTGGCAGAGGGCGGCCACGATATTGTTCATCGTCTGGCGGGGCAGCAGGTCCTGGCCCAGCGGGAGTACACCCTGCGGCATTTGATAATGGCATGGTTGACGCTGTTGTGCAGCCGTTGAGTTTGGGTTTTCTGGTTTGACATAAAAAATCCCTCCGCCTTATAATCCGATTTGGGATTATAAGGCGGAGGGACGCTTTGTCAGGAGTTAAGTTTACGCACCTGTTTTCTCGTAAATGCAGTGGGTGCCCTGGTGCTGCTGCAGACCGCCCAGGCACTTTTTATTGCAGCGCACACAGCGGTGGATAGCCTGCACCTGCCCGGCAGCAGCCTTGCTGGGCCATGCAGGGTCGGCCAGCAGTTGGCGGCTCATGGCGGCGCAGGTGATGCGGCCGCTGGCCAGCTGGGCTTCCACAAAATCAGGGTTGGTCAGGCCGCCCACGCCGGTGATAGGTTTGTCGGTATATTGGCGCACCTCATCGCAGAACTTCAGGAAGCAACCCTCCCCCTTAAAATAGGGATGATTGGCGGGCGGGATAGTATCCTCCAAGCTGGAATGGTTGGCTAGGGTAACGTGGAAGCTGGTCACACCGGCCTCCACCAGCAGCGGTACAAAGATACCCAGTTCGCTTTCCAGTACACCGGCATTGCCGTAGTGGGGGTCCTCCTGCCGGACAGCCAGTTTGTAGTCGATGGGCAGCTCCGGCAAACGGCTGCGCACGGCGCGCACAGCTTCAACGGCAAAGCGGGCGCGGTTTTCGGCGCTGCCGCCGTAGGCATCGGTGCGGTGGTTGAACACGCTGGAGCTGAAACTGCCGCACATACGGTCGCCGTGGATCTGCACCATGTCGAACCCGGCTTTTACCGCCAGCTCGGCGGCCTCGCCGAAGCCGTGGATGATCTTATCGATCTTGCGCTGCGGCAGATTGGTGATATAAGGGGCCACTTCCTCGTTGAGCAGGGTGCGCAGCTGCTGCATCGTGATTTTCTTCGTCAGAACGCCCGGCACATATTTGAGCATGGCTGCCATGTTGGAGTCTGACTGGTGCAGCTGGGCGCAGAGCTTGCAGCCGCAGCTATGGACGATCTCCGCCAGGCTCTGGTACCAGGCAAAGCCCTTTTTGTCAAACAGAGACTTTTCAAACCGGCTTTTGCCCACCGGCACATCCCCCACAATGATCATGGCGCAGCCGCCTGCTGCAATGGCGCGGATCTTGGCAAAGTATTCTTCGTCCGACAGGCCGAAGGTGGTGGGGGCAAAGATAATGCGGTTTTTCAGTTCCAGGCCACCGTAGTTCACGGGGCTAAAAATAGTTTCATACATGTTCGGGCATCCCTTCTGCTGCTTTTTGTAAAAGGGCCAGCAGCTGGTCTTTTTCGGTATCGTTCAGGTTGGCCAGGCGGGTATCATCCCAGGTGAAAAATATTTGGTGGCTGATAACGAAAGCCTGCTGTCCCCTATCGGTCAGGGTCAGGGCATAGCTGCGGCCATGTTTTTCCCTGGAGAGAAAGCCATCCTCGGCCAGTTTGTTCAGGCTGCGCTGGCTGTAGCCCCAGTCCAGGTGCAGGGCCTTAGTAAGCTCTGACGGTGAACAGCCCGGGTGCTTGCCTACGTAAATAATGAAGAACAGCAGCCCAAAGTTGAGCCCTACGGCTTGCAGCTGCTCGCCGGTAAACGCGGCAAAACTGCGGTAAAAAATGGTGGAGTAATAGGATAAAGTTTTGCGATACATGGGAACAACCTCCGTACTTGACTTTATCAAGTATATATCAGTGACTTGATAAAGTCAAGTGGATGGCGCAAATTTTAACAATTCTTGCCAAACTGTGCCGTACCTTTGTATAATAGAAACAATAGAAAAACCACAACAAAGGAGCAACGTAAATGAAAATTGCAGTCATTGGTCCCGGCGCGATGGGGCTGCTGTTCGGCAGCTACCTGTCCCAACACCATGATGTTACCCTGGTGGGCACCAACCCCGCCAAAATGCAGTCCATTACCGAAAATGGCGTTACAATCCGCGAGATGGACGGCAGCGAGCGCATCTACCGCCCCCATGCCACCGCCGACACCACCGGCCTCTCCCCTGTCGACCTGGTCATCGTGCAGGTCAAGGCCAGCGCCTCCGAGGCCGCGCTGACCAAAAACAAGGCCCTCATCGGTCCCGACACCATCCTGATGACCCTGCAAAACGGTATGGGCCACGAAACCTTGCTGAGCCGTTTCGCCGCCCGTGAGCAGATCGTCATCGGCACCACCCAGCAGGGCAGTTATAAGTTGGGCGAGACCACCGTCTGTCACAGCGGCCTGGGCAAAACGTTTTTGGGCACCGTCACCGGCGACAGCAGCCGCTTTGCCCCGCTGGCCGAGATGTTCGCGGGCTGCGGCTTCCCTTGCGAAGTCTGCAGCCAGGTGCAGGGCATGATCTGGGATAAGCTGATGATCAACGCATCCTCCAGCGTGCTGTCCGGCATTTTGCAGGTGGCCCAGGGCTACGTCGAGCAGGACTCCCACGCCTGGACGCTGGCCGAGAAGCTCATCCGTGAGCTGTGTGCCGCCGCCACCGCTGACGGTTACCCTTTCGACGCCGAGGAGCAGATCGCCCGCATCCGGCTGCACCTGCAAAAGGCGCCTGACGGCTTCACCAGCATCTACGCCGACCTGAAGGCGGGCCGCCGCACCGAGGTGGATGTCATCAACGGCGCGGTCGTGGAGGCCGGGCACCGCCACAATATCCCCGTGCCCACCCATGAGTTTGTGGTGGAACTGGTCCACGCCATGGAAGGCAGAGCATAAAATCGAGAGCAAATAAACAGAGCAACGCAAATAAGCAGGAGTCAAACCTTATGAAACCCCGCAGATTGGGCAAGACAAAGAGAAGGACTATGCTTCGGTGCTGGCCAACGCCCCGGCTCACGCCTACCGCGGCCAGTGTACCTACTGCGGCCACTGCAAGCCCTGCGTGGCCAACCTGGACATTGCGATGATCAACAAGTTCTACGACTTGGCCACCATGCAGCCCGAAGTGCCCGCTACTGTGCAGAGTCACTACGAACTGCTGGAAAAGACCGCCTCGGCCTGCATCGACTGCCATGCCTGCGAGAGCCGCTGCCCCTTTGGCGTAAAAATTGCCGAGAGGATGAAGAAGACGGCGGAGCTGTTTGGGTGCTAAGCGCGCTGCAAACCCTGTAGGGGCCGATGCTTGCATCGGCCCGCCAAAAGAGAGGTACTTACTATGAAACTGCAAAACGGCCGCCCGGCGGATACGACCGGACGTTTGGAGAAAGAACTGCGCTGTTACGACCTGCTGGACCGCCTGGGTGTGCCCTATGAGCGGGTCGACCACGCCCCTGCCATGACGATGGAAGTCTGCCAGGAGATCGACCGTGTGCTGAACGCGGTGATCTGCAAGAACCTGTTTCTCTGCAACCGGCAGGAGACCGCGTTTTACCTGCTGATGATCCCCGACACCAAGGTGTTCCACACCAAGGATCTGTCGGCGCAGATCGGCTCGGCGCGGCTGTCATTTGCTAAGGCTGAGTATATGCAGCAGCTCCTGGACATCACGCCGGGGTCTGTCAGCGTGTTGGGCCTGATGAACGATACGGCCCACAAGGTGCAGATGCTCATCGATGAGGATGTGCTGGCCAGCGAGTATGTGGGCTGCCACCCCTGCATCAACACCAGCAGCCTGCGCCTGCGCACCCGTGACCTGGTGGAGAAGATCTTGCCTGCGATAGAACATGAGTTTATTAAGGTGAAGTTGTAAGGTCCCCTGCCCCGGTGGGCGTGGTCACAAATTCTTCAAAAACTATTTTAAAATCGTTCAAAGCTCTTTTATATCCTGCACATAAGTTACCTGTATACTATGTATCGTAGTCGAAAGACAAACGCGGGAAGCATCCCGCAATCATACACACTGTGCCTTGGGCCATGCCAGAGCAATCGCTCGGTCCAGGCCAGACAACCAATAAGGCTACGATGCCATTACGTATATACATGATTCTTCTCCTATCCTCTGAAATACCCCTTGGAGCGCCCCGCCTTACCCCTGCGGGGCACTCCTTCTTTTTAAAAATTGCACGGTGCAGCGTGCAAAGAAAACTTTTTTGAAAAAATCGCAAAAAAATTGAAAAAAAGGCTTGCATTTCCGGTTCCGCTTTGCTATAATAATCAAGCACTGAGCGACACGGAGTGCCGCGACGGAACAAAAAGAATATGGGAGCTTTCCCGAGTGGCCAATGGGGACAGACTGTAAATCTGCTGCTTAATGCTTCGGTGGTTCGAATCCACCAGCTCCCACCAACAAAGCGATACCTGATAATGGGTATCGCTTTTGTTTTTGTCTTTATTTTCCGGGGATACGCTGGCGGATTCGAACAGCCCGGGCCCGGAGCTTTGCGTCCCCCGCCGGGCAAAAACAGCCCTGCAGGCTGTCTTTAGGGCGCGGCTCGCGAATCTACCAGCTCCCACCAAGAAATGCTCTGCATCGCGTGATGCGGAGCAAAAGATGACTTATTCGGCGTAGTGGATGCGCGCAGGGTCGAAGCGGTCCTGCTGGGGTTTGCTCTCGGCGGGGTAGCCCAATACGAAGATGGCAAAGGCGTGATGCCCGGCGGGCATTTGCAGTACGGATTCAACCTCGTGCATGCGCTCCTCGATGGGGGCAATGCCCAGCCAGACGCCGCCAAGGCCTAGTGCATCGGTTTCCAGCCAAAGATTTTCGTTGGCGATGCTCAGGTCGATCTGCGCGTACATCGGGAAGATAACGTCTAACGTCCTCGCGGTAGGCAGAGACGATCAGCGCGGGAGCATTTTTGGCGCAGCCTGTATAGGGGCTGGTGGCGGCCAGCTTTTGGATCAAGTCGCGGTTCATCACCACATAAAATTCCCACGGCTGCTGATTTCCGGCAGAAGGAGCCGCCATAGCGGCGCGAAGCAATTTCTCGATTTTCTCCGGTTCCACGGGCTTGTCCTGAAATTTACGGATACTTACGCGGTGAAAAATGCTGTCCATCGTAAAAACTCCCTTCTAAAATAAAAATGTGCAGGCCCAAAGGCTTGCACAATTACTTTCGTAAACGGTCGCGTCCATGTAGGTATCATAACGGAAAATGCAAAATTTTGCAAGAGGAAGCTGCAGCATAAATAAAAACATGAAATCTCGCTGCACCCGGTGATGCAGCGAGATTTTTTAATAGATGGCGTACAAGAATCCGCCGCCGCCGAGAAAGTAGCCCATGAACAGAAAGAGGAAGAGCGCCCCCTCGTAGACGGCCCAGCGCAGGATGCGGGGAGCGGCGGCAAGGCGGTCACGGAAGTGGATGCCCCGCTCGTGGGCGAGGTCGACGGCAATGACCAGCGCCAACCCGAAGAAAAGCAGCAGCTGTTCCTGGCGGCTGGTCAAGCCCAGCTCCCAATAGTTGCTGAACGCCTTGTGGCCGCCGTTGTGCAGGATGCCGCCAAAATAGGCCGCGGCATTGGCTAGGCTGCTGGCGCGGAACACCGTAAAGGTGGCCAGAAGCAGTGTGAATGTGCCCGCCACACCAACAAGCCGCGCCCAGCCCCGGGTGATGGCCTTGCGCCAGGGCAGGTGATTTTCTAACGCCTGCAAAGCGCCGTGGGCAAAGCCCCACACGAGATAGGTCAGCCCGGCGCCGTGCCACAGGCCGCTGACGAGGAACGTGGCAATAATATTGCCGTCGCGCCGCGCGGCGCTGCATCGGCTGCCGCCCAGCGGGATGTAAACGTAATCTTTCAGCCAGCGGGACAGGCTGATGTGCCAGCGGTCCCACAGTTCGCGGATGGTGGCAGCCAAAAACGGCTGGCGGAAGTTTTCCGGCAGGGGCAGGCCCAGCATCTCCCCCGTCCCCAGCACGATGTCGGTGTAGCCGGAGAAATCGGCGTAAAGCTGGAACACATACAGCACTGCGCACAGAAACAGCTGGCTGCGGTCGTAGGCGGAAGGGTCAGCAAAGGCGGCGTTGACGGCCAGCGCGGCGCGGTCGGCCACGGCCAGTTTTTTAAAGTAGCCCCAAAAGCACCGCTGTGCTCCCCGCTGCCATTGGCCGGGCTGTGGGGCGGCGGCGTCCAGTTGGGGCATCAGCTCGTCATAGCGGTTGAACGGCCCCTGGGTGATGGACAGGAAAAACGACGCAAAGCAGAGCAGCCGGGCGTACTGCGATTCCGGCTCCTGCTTGCCCCGGCGGACGTCCACCAGGTAGCTGGTCAATTGCAGGCTGAAATACCCGATGCCCAGCACTTGCGGCACGCTCACGTCCCAGATGCGCAGCGAGAACGCCTGCCCCAGCAGCAAGGCGGCGGGGCGCAGTCTGAGCAGCGTCAGCGGGGCCAATGCCCCGGCCAGGCCTACATAGAACCAACGGGGGCTGCCGCGCAGGTGCAGCGCGGCCTGCCAGACCAGCAGAGTCATAAGGCAGAGCAGCAGGCAGCCCTGCCAATCCAGCGAGAGGTAGAACACGAGGCTGGCCGCCAGCATCAGCTGCCAGCGGCGTGGCTGCGGGGTGACGCGCCAAAGGCCCGCCAATAATGCTGCGAACAGGATGAAACCGAAGGAACCAACGGTGAGCATGGCGGAGCCTCCTTTGCTTTGATTTTTGTGGGTGGGTGGCTGGCGAGCGCCGCCACCTTGCGGCGGCGCTCTTTTATACAGTATGCCGCTTTTAGGACCTTCCTTTTTGTGACCAAAAAGGAAGCAAAAAAGCTAAAAAACGCAGGAGTGCTGCGTTTTTCTTAACGCTTTTTCGCTTCTCTCCATATTGACCCCTTCGGGGCTAAAATTACAGGTGCGCCATCGCAATCGACTGATCCGGGGTCAGCTCAAGCTTCTCCTCGACCGTATCATAAAACAACGTCGAAACATCTTCCCCGGCATTTCCCCGGGCAATCGTATCGCACAAAACGGCAGTAAACTTTTCGGCGCCCTGGCCGTTGAGGTGGTGGGCGTCGGAGAAATCCCCTACCAGCAGGTTCAGGGTGTCCACATCTTTGTACAGCGAAAAATCCCAGTACACTGTGTTATTCTCGGCGGCAAAATCCCGCAGGGCGTCCACGTAGGCCTGGTAGTTAGCCGTATTGTACAGGTAGGCGCTGGGCAGCGGCGCGGTGAAAAGCACCAGGTTAATGCCGTTCTCCTGGCAAAATTCAGCGGTCTTGCGAAGATATTCCCATCCAAAGTCTGACAGCGGCGCTTCTGGGTCCACATCCAGCAGCGTGTGGAACGCGTTTTCCGGCGCACCGCTGGTGTAGACGAACCCACGCCCGCGGTAGCTTTCGCCCTCGTCGGCGTAGGTCAGGTAGCTGTAGTTGCCCAGGGCGTAGCCGTCGGTCAGCTTGGCGCGCCAGAGCGCGGGCATTTCCTGTGGCTCGGCCACACCGTGACGGGCCGGCAGCAGCAGGTCGGCAAAGGCGGCCATGCCGCCCATTTCGGCCTGGTAGGCGTAGCGGTTGGGCGAATTCCACCGCATGTGGTCGGTCAGCAGGTAGCAGGCCAGTGGCACGTTCTTGGAGGCGCTCTGGTTATAGCCGGTGTAGAACATCTCTAAATAGACGGTCTTTAGTTGATTTTGCGCGGCGGCTTCCCGCAGCATGTAGTAGCTGCCGTCGGGCAGTTGTTGGGACGATCCTGCGTTAAAGCTGTAAGTCCCCAGCGCGGCGTCCACGGCATCGGGGTCGACACTGCGGTAACAGTGGGACGACCCCAAAAACAGCGTGTCGATCTTGCCCGCTTCGGCGTACAACTCCTGTAGCATCGCGCGGGAGTAGGAGTGCACATCGTCCACCAGCAAAAAGTTGGCAGCAGCCAGCACAGCCAGCGTCAGTACGGAAAACAGCAGTACGGCACTCAGTTTACGTAGCATTTTCATGGCGCGTTATCGCTCGATTTTCATGTGGGGGTGTTTCGGCTGGTAGGCGGCTACGTCCAGCTGCCAGGCGGTGGAGCCGTCCTCGGTCTCCTCCACTTTCTCAAAGCCAAAACTTGCATAAAACTCGCGCACCATCGCGTTTTTGGCGGTGGGATAATAGTACCCGCGGATGGTCTTTACCCCGCGCGCGGCGGCGTTGGCCACCATGATGTCCATCATGGCATCCTCCATGCCGCGCTTGAGTACACGGCAACTCATCAGCCACAGGCGCAGGTGCAGGGTCTCCCCTTCCTGTTCGCCTGCGGTAACGGTGACGATGCCGTTATCGCCGAACTTGTCCACTAGCTTGCCGCAGCGGCAGAGCCAGGCCGGGTTCTCGGCCATGGCGCGGATGTCATCCTCGCTGCAGCGCAGAGTGGTCAGGTTGAACTGGTTGGATTTGTTGGTCAGCTGAGCGATGCGCTGGATGTACAGCGGCTCAAAATCTTTGATGGTAGCCGTCATCTCCAGGCTGTCCAGGTACTCGCCGTAATCGCTGAAAGACGCCTGTGCCTTGGCGCGCTGGGCGTTTTGGTGGTACAGTTCGGTCTTTTTCAGGTCCTCTTTCGAGAGGGCAGTGACCTCAAAGTAGCCGCCGTGATCCAGCATTTTGATGTAGTTCTCGGCACCGTCCAGCGCAGGCACGGCCACGCCGGGCACCTGGGCGGCCACGATGGCACGTTCGGCGGGGTTGTCATCGGCAAAGACAAAGCTGTCCGCGCCCAGGTTCAGTTCGGCGGCGATGTCGGTCAGGTTGCGGTCCTTCGGCTCCCAGTTGGCCTTGATAGAGACAAAATCGTCAGGCCGCAGCACGCCGTCCGGGTGGTTCAGGCCCGCCAGCGCGTTGGCTTCGTCATTTTTGGAGTCCACGGCCAAGATCACGCCGATGGATTTCAGCGCCTTGCAGTAGCTTTGGAACTCGGCGTAGACCTGGCCCTCCGGCACCTCGGGACCGATGGCCAGCCCGTCGACGCCGTCGTCGCCCACGATGCCGCCCCAGAGCGTATTGTCCAGGTCCAGCACAAGGGCTTTTTTGTTACGGCCGTACAAAGACTTGATGATATTGGCCACACTGTTGGCCAGCGACGGGATGGCATCCAGACACATGGCATATTTGTACATGTGCCAGAAGAAGGCGTCGCCCCAGGCGGTCAGGCCGTAATCGGCGGAGAGGTAGTCAATATCGTTGATGTAAAAATGCTCGTGCGCGGCGGCGTAGGCATAGAACTTCTGGTTCATCCGGCTGATGAAGTTGGAGCGGCCGTGGGGGTCCCAGATGTCGCGGTTGCCCATCAGGCGGAAGTTGGGGCGGTCAAAGTTGTTTTGGATGACCGGGCAGCCGAACTTGGCCTCCAATGCCTGCCACATCGTCTCAAAATGAGTGTACTGGTCGGCCAGCATCGCGTCGATATCGGCGTCGCTGTCGGCGGTGGTGGGCAGGGCGGTCAGGTTGCGCCAGCTGGTGTGGATGTAGATGATGTCGGGGTGGAACTCGTCCAGCTCCGGCGTGCCGAACATGGCGTCCTGCCAATACTGGGCGTACTCGCTCTGGTAGAACTCGGCCTCGATGCCGTACTGCAGCAGAAACAGCCCCAGCTGGTCGGCCACTTCGTTCGTGGTGGACCCGCCGAGGATGGCGATTTTTTTGCGCAGGGGGTGCGGGTTTTGGGCCAGCAGCTCCCGCCGCAGCCGCCGCTTTTTGCGCAGCAGCGTTTCAGTATCCAGCGGATAGTGGAAACAATCCATGGGTGGCTCCTTTTTAACCTAACTCTGCCAAGGCGCCTTTCAGGGCCTGGCTGATCTGGTCGGGGCAGCTGGTGGCCTTGCGGCCGCAGCGGATGCCCTCCATGCGGGTGATGGCGTCCTCGGCCTTCATGCCGGGCAGCAGGCTGGCAATGCCTTTCAGGTTGCCATCGCAGCCGCCCAGGACCTTGACGCTTTTAATGGTGTGGTCGGGGTTCAGCTCAACTTCGGTCTGCACCGAGCAGGTGCCTTTGTTTTTGTAGATGTATGCCATGGTGATGTTGCTCCTTTTATAATGGTAGTCCGTTTGGTATTTGTCGCGCATTTGTAAGGGTCGATGCGAGCATCCGCCCTACAGAATCAGGTGGTTCTCTTAAACGTGGATTTTCTTGCCTTGGCCAAATCGTTCAACCTGGCGATCTGCTCATCGTGGGTAGCGAACGCGCCGACCGGGCGCGGGGTGACGGTGTGGATGCCGTGGTAGTCTGTGCCGCCGGTGATGAGCAGTCCATTCTCCTTGGCCAGACGCAACAGCTCGGTTTTGTCCTCGGGGGTGTTGCGGGGGTGGTCGATCTCCACGCCGTCCAGCCGCCCGGCGGCGATCAGCTCCCGGGCCAGTTCCATGCTGTGATACACGCTGGGGTGCGCCAGCACCACCACGCCGCGGCAGGCTTTAATAAGGTCCAGCACGGTGTCCACCGGCTCATACCGGGGCGTGTGCAGGATGCGCCCGCGCACAGGCTTCAGCCCGAACAGCGAGCGGTAGACCTCGTTGTACAGCCCGTCGGCCAGGCCGTACTGCCACAGCACCCGCATGATGTGGGCCTTGTACAAGGTGCCGCTGTCCTTGGCAAATTCCAGCGCCTCCTGGGTGGAGTACTGCGGGCAGATCTCCTCCAGCTCCTTGCTGCTTTGCATCATGGCGGTGTAGCGGCGCTCGGCCATCATGCGGGAAAAATCCTCCAGCGCGGGGCAATCATCGGGCCAGTAGCACAAAAGGTGCACGCGGTGGGCGCGCTCGTAGTCGTAGGCGGTCAACTCCGTGGCGGGGATCAGATGCACGCCGTCCTGCACCGGGTGGGCGTAGGCGTAGCGAACGCTCTGGATCGAATCATGATCCGAGATGGCCAGATGCGTCATCCCGGCGCACCGCGCCAGAAACGGCAGCTTGGCAACCGGTGTGGAACCATCGGAATAAGTCGTATGCGTATGCAGATCACCCGGCATGGTGGGTAGACCTCCTTTACCTTTTGCGGAATATATTATTATACAATGTTTTTTGTGGTTTGGGAAGACCCCTGATTTTTGGTTGCTTTAAGTTGCGGTTTGCGCCCCGGCCCTGCCTACCCTGCGGCAGGGCCTAGTATAACGGGTTGCATCCGTTAGGCCTTCCTTTTTTGTGACCAAAAAAGGAAGCGAAAAAAGTCCCGCTGTTGCGAGGCGGCGCGCTTGGTGGCACGAAACGAAAGCCACCCGAAAAAATTATTTTAAAGTCGTAGCATACTCCTGTGCAGAAGCCACAAACTGCTTCGCCGCAGGCGATAGCCCCCCACGGGATAGACACGCCAACCCAATGCTGCGCTTGGCGGCAGGTTCCAGCCGCAGCACCTGGCACCCGCTGTGGTCGGTGCCGCGGCGGAACATCAGCTCTGGCATGATAGCCAGCCCCTGCCCGCAGGACACCATCGCGATCATGCTCTGGTCGTCCACGATGTAGCATCGGCTGTTCACGTGCAGATCATTCTTTTTAAAATAGCTTTGGATGTCGGCGTCCACGTCGGATTGCTGGCTGACGAACGCCCTGCCCTGCAATTCCTCGGCCCGCACGCAGCCGGGGCGGTGGGGCTGGTAGTCGGCAGGGGCGATGCAGACCAGCGGATCATCGTAGAGCGGCTCAAAATCCAGGTCACGCGCGCTGGAATTGGAGAGGAATCCAAGTTCCACTGTGCCGCCCTTGAGCCAATCCACGATGTCGGCGTAGGACCCCTGGTACAGCTGCACGTCGATCCCGGGAAACTGCTTTTGAAACGGCGGCACCAATTGTGGCACCCAGGTGACGCAGGCCGAGTTGAACACCCCCAGCCGCAGCACGCCCTTGTGCATGCCGTTGACCTGGGCGATGGATTGGCTAAGCAGCTCACTGCTGTTGAGCATCTGGCGGATGGACGGCAGCAGGCTTTCGGCGGCAGCGGTCATGGTTACGCCGCTTTTGGTGCGGGTGAACAGCAGAAACCCGCACTCCGACTCCATGCCGGAGACCGCGTGGCTGATGGCCGAGGGCGTTAAGTGCATCTGCTCCGCCGCCGCGGCAAAGGTGCCCAGCTGGGACACCGTCATAAAAATCTGGCAGTCTGTCAGGGTCATAAACGACTTCTCCTAACGTGAACGAATTTCACTTTATATATGAAAAAGTTAAGCTTTACTTCACGTCTATACTGTACTATTATATTAGCAGAAAGTCAATGCCCGTAACGCACATTGCGGGCTGTACAAGACTCCTCTCCCTCCTAAGCCTTGCCGTCCGCACACCGGCAGGGCCTTTTTTATTGCCTTTTTTCGGCAGAGCGTGTATGATAGAGAAAGTATATATAAATGTAAGAGGTTTCAACCATGTCCAAAACAAGAGGTGTACGTGGGGCGGCCGGGTGGTGCGCCATCGCAGCGATCCTGTATTTATTGGCCCGCAGCCTGCTGTATGCGGGCATCAGCGCGCTGGTGGGGGTGGTGCACCCCGGCGCCAGCCTGGCCAAACCCATCGGCGTAAGCGAGGTCGGTCTCGGCCTGCTGCAGATCGTCATTGCCGTTGGCGCTGCCCTGGTCCCGCTGCTGTGGATGCTGCGAGGCACCCGCCTGCAAACCGACGACCTGCGCATCACCGTGCCCGCGCCATGGAGCCCGGCATTCTGCCTGCCGGTGTTTTTGGGCGTGGCCAGCACGGCTAACCTGTGCGGCGGGCTGCTGGTGCGCCTGGCCGGGGCCGAGGACGCTGCCACCCTGCTGCCCAGCGGCGGCGCAGAGCTGTTCGTGCAGTTTTTGGCGCTTTGCGCCGTGCCCGCTGTGGTGGAGGAACTGCTTTTTCGCGGCGCACTGCAAGGGCTGATGCGCCCCAGCGGCAGTGCGGCGGCGATTTTCGGCCCGGCGCTGCTGTTTGGGCTGCTGCATCTCGACCTGGCCCAGGGGCTGACGGCCTTCGCCTGCGGCGTTTTTCTGGGCTGGCTTGCCGAGCGGTCAGGCAGCATTTTGCCCGGGATGCTACTGCATTTTTGCAATAACACGCTGGCTTTTTTAAATCTGTACCTGCGTTTTTACGCACCGCAGCCGGTATCTTTTGGCGTTGAACTGTTTATTTTGTTCTTCTTTCCGGTGTTTGGCGTGTGGCTCATCTGGCACGCCCGGCAGCAGGGGTTCCGCTTCTCGGCGGGTCTGCGTCCCGGTGTGGACGTGACCAAAATTTTCACCAGCCCCGTCTATGACCTGGCCGTTGTGTTCCTGGTTTGCTACACGATTTTTGTTTGAGGTGCCCTTATGACCGACGAAGAACTGATGCGCGCCGCCTTGGACGAGGCCCGCGAGGCCGCCGCCCTGGGTGAGGTACCCGTGGGTGCCGTGGTGGCCAAGGACGGGGAAATCATTGCCCGGGCGCATAATTTGCGCGAGAGCGGCAAAAATGCTACCTACCACGCCGAGCTGATGGCCATCGATGCGGCCTGCAAGGCGCTGGGCGGATGGCGGCTGTGGCAGTGCGAGCTGTTCGTGACGCTGGAACCCTGCCCGATGTGCAGCGGGGCCATCATCAACAGCCGCTTAAAGCGGGTGGTGTACGGCGCGCGGGACCCCAAGGCAGGTTGCTGCGGCAGCCTGACCGACCTGTTTGCGTTGCCGTTCAACCATCATCCGGTGATTGAATCTGGGTTGCTGGAAGAAGAAGCACAAGCGCTTTTGCAAGATTTCTTTGCGATGCTGCGCGAAAAGAGGAAGAAAAAATGATGCGTAACGTGTTTTTGACCGGCGGCAGCCGGGGCATTGGCGCGGCGGCTGTGCTGGCGCTGGCCCGCGCGGGCTACAACGTGGCCTTTACCTATCATGCACACCCCGAAGCCGCCGAGGCCGTAGCCGCCCAGGCCCGCGCCCTCTCCCCTGCCGGGACGTTTCTGCCCATCTGCGCTGACGCGGGCGACTCCGCCCAGGTGTGCGCCGCTGTGGCCCAGGCCGAAGAAGCCCTGGGCAGTTTGCAGGTGCTTGTCTGCAATGCGGGCATCGCCCAGCAAAAGCTGTTTACCGACACTACCGACGAGGATTGGCACCGCATGATGGCCGTGGATCTGGACGGTGCATTTTATGCCTGCCGCGCCGTGCTGCCCGGCATGATCCGGCAGAAATACGGGCGCGTTGTGCTCATCAGCAGTATGTGGGGCCAGACCGGCGGCAGCTGCGAGGTAGCCTACAGCGCTGCCAAAGCAGGGCTGATCGGCCTGGGCCGCGCCCTTGCCAAAGAGGAAGGCCCCAGCGGCGTGACGGTGAACATCATCGCGCCCGGCGTCATTGACACCGACATGATGGCCAGCTTTACCGACGAGGACCGCGCGGCTTTGGCAGAGGAAACGCCTGTAGAGCGTTTGGGCACGGCTGAGGATGTTGCACGGGCTATCGTGTTTTTGTGCGACGAAAATGCCGGGTATATCACCGGGCAGGTGCTGGGCGTGAATGGCGGACTGGTGATTTGAATTTTCGCCGCGGCTCCGCGGCCGTAAGGCGGCAGCGAACGGGCGGCGCGGGCCATACTGCCGAGACCCTGCGCCAGCACGTCCATGCCGAATACCAGGCCATCGAGACCGCCAACCCGGCCTTTGCCAGCCGGTAAACACGCACGCCTCCCCTTTTGCATACTATGCTGCAAAGGGGGATTTTTTATGGCTCTTTTTCAAAACGGCATTGATGTGTCCCGCTATCAGGGCAGCATCAACTGGACCCAGGTGGCCGCCGCGGGTAAGCAGTTCGCCATCGTGCGGGTGGGGTCCAGCAACAGCGGCGGCTTGTACGTAGATCCGTATTTTTTGCAGAATGTCACCGGCGCCCACAGTGCCGGGCTGCGGGTGGGCGCCTACTACTACACCTATGCCCGCACCCGCGCTGCCGTTGCCAGCGAATTGACTGCCTTTTTAAATATGCTGGAGGGCATCAAGCTGGAGTACCCGGTGTTCGTGGATGTGGAGGACGCAAGCCTTACCGGCCTGGGCCGCGCTGAGCTGACCAGCCTGGTGCAGTACGCTATGGATATTTTGTATCAGCGCAAATGGTATGCCGGGTGGTACAGTTACACAAACTACATCAACAGCTATTTGAACGCGGGCGCACTGGTTGATTACCCGCTGTGGGTGGCGGACTACCGCGCCACGCTGGGTTACACCGGTGCCTACACGATGTGGCAGTACAGCGGCAGCGGCACGGTGAGCGGCATCAGCGGCGCGTGCGATCTAAATCGCAGCTACAAGGATTTTTTGCCTGAAATACAGGCTGGCGGCTACAACAACTACGGGGCCGCCAGCCCTTCGGTGCAAAAAGTGGATGGGTATAAGCTGGTGGTTTTCAACGTCCGGTGCGAATATTTTTACACATCCAACTTAAATGACGTGGTGGGCTACCTGCCCCTGGGCAACTACTGCGTCACCGGCCAGACCACCGCCAAATATGAGGGTTACGATTGGGTGACCTTTAAATATCAAGGCGAAGAATACTGGACCGCCCTGCTGGGCGATCGCAACCGCCTGGAAAAATGCGAATGTAATTGCAACTGACCCTTGAAAACTAGATTTTGTTGTGCTAAGATACAACTACAAGGTGTATTTCCATCTGTAAGATGTAGAAACGGTCATGAATCCAATTTGACAACCCACCACCATTTATGGTTTAATAAATTTATATGCCAAAATTCAGGCAACACCGCACAATTCAGGGGGAACCGCCGCATGGCAAAAAAACAACAGGAATACGGCAACGACAGCATCCGCCAGCTGAAAGGCGCGGACCGTGTGCGTAAGCGCCCGGCCGTTATTTTTGGCTCGGACGGCGTGGAAGGCTGTGCCCATTCCATCTTTGAAATCATCTCCAACTCCATCGATGAAGCCCGTGACGGCCATGGCAACCGCATCAACGTCACCCTCTACCCCGACCACGTCGTTGAGGTTGAGGACTTCGGCCGCGGCATCCCGGTGGACTACAACAAGGCTGAGGACCGCTGGAACTGGGACCTTGTCTTCTGCGAGCTGTACGCCGGCGGCAAATACGCCGAGGGCAGCGGCAACTACGATTTCAGCCTGGGCCTCAACGGCCTGGGCCTGTGTGCCACCCAGTACGCCAGTGAGTGGATGACCGCCGACATCTACCGCGATGGCTTCCACTACCACCTCGACTTTAAAAAAGGCGAGAATGTGGGCGGCCTGCAAAAGGAGCCGTTCAAGGGCAAGCGCACCGGCTCGGTCATCCGCTGGAAGCCGGACACCGAGGTCTTTACCGACATCGCCGTCCCGGCCGACAGCTTTAAAGATATGCTGCGCCGCCAGGCTGTTGTAAACGACGGTGTGACGCTTGTTTTCGAGGATAAATCCGGCGGTGACACGGAGAAGTACGAGTACCTCTACGAGCACGGTATCACCGATTACGTCAACGAACTGGTTGGCGATAAGGGCCTGACCCCGGTGTACTTCTGCTCCGGTTCCGCCACTGGCCGCGACCGCGCCGACCAGCCAGACTATCAGGTCAAAATGAACGTGGCCTTCGCCTTCTCCAACACCGTGCAGGCGTTGGAATACTACCACAACTCCAGCTGGCTGGAGCACGGAGGCAGCCCCGACCGTGCCGTCCGCCTGGCCTTCGTCAACCAGGTCAACGCCTGGCTGAAATCCAAGGGCCTGTACAAAAAGAACGAAAGTGCGATCACTTTTGCCGATGTGCAGGATTGCTTGGTGTTGGTTTCGTCCAGCTTCTCCACCCGTACCAGCTACGAGAACCAGACCAAAAAGGCTATTACCAATAAATTTGTGGCTCAGGCCATGACCGAGTTCCTCAAGCATCAGCTGGAGGTCTACTTCATCGAGCACCCCGACGAGGCGGAGAAAGCCTGCAAGCAGGTGCTGATCAATAAGCAGAGCCGTGAACACGCAGAAAAAGCGCGTATCACCATTAAAAAGACGATGACCCAGCAGATGGACCTGGCCAACCGCGTGCAGAAGTTTGTGGACTGCCGCACCAAGGACCCCACCCGCCGTGAGCTGTATATTGTGGAGGGCGATTCCGCTATGGGCGCCGTCAAGCAGAGCCGCGACTCGGAGTTCCAGGCCATTATGCCCATCCGCGGCAAGATTTTGAACTGCCTGAAAGCCGACTACGCCCGCATTTTTAAGTCGGAAATCATCACCGACCTCATCCGCGTTATGGGCTGCGGTGTCGAGCTGGGCGGCAGCCACAACAAGGATTTAGCCAGCTTCAATTTGGATAACCTGCGGTTCAATAAAGTTGTCATCTGCACGGATGCCGACGTGGACGGTTACCAGATCCGCACCCTGGTGCTGACGATGCTCTACCGCCTGACGCCGACCCTCATCAACAAGGGCTACGTCTACATCGCCGAGTCGCCGCTGTACGAGATCAACACCAAAAACAAAACCTACTTTGCCTACACCGAGCCGGAAAAGGCTGACATCCTGCGCCGCATCGATGGTGAAAAATATACGATTCAACGTTCGAAAGGCTTGGGCGAAAACGACCCGGAAATGATGTGGCTGACGACTATGAGTCCCGAAAGCCGGAGACTTATTAAGGTACTGCCCACCGATGCCGAGCGCACGGCAGAAGTTTTTGACCTGCTGCTGGGCGACAATCTGCAAGGCCGAAAAGACCATATCGCCGAACATGGCGCGGAGTATCTGGATGATTTGGATGTAAGCTGAGTAAGGAAAAACAACGATGGCAAAACGAAAAGAAAAGAAAATCATTGCTGCCCGGCCCCAGCTGGGCGATAACGTCGAGATCCTCTCGGCGGGCGAGGTGCTGGAATCTCCCATCACCGATACGCTGGAAACCAACTATATGCCCTACGCCATGAGCGTCATCGTCTCCCGTGCCCTGCCGGAGATCGACGGCTTCAAACCGGCGCACCGCAAGCTGCTGTATACCATGTACGGCATGGGCCTGCTCAAGGGCAACCGCACCAAAAGTGCCAATATCGTGGGCAGCACCATGCACCTGAACCCCCACGGCGATGCCGCCATCTACGATACGATGGTGCGTATGGGCCGCTCCAACGAGAGCCTGCTGGTGCCGTTTGTCGACTCCAAAGGTAACTTCGGCAAGGCGTACAGCCGCGATATGGCCTACGCCGCCGCCCGTTATACTGAGGCCAAGTTGGAACCCGTCTGTGACGAGCTGTTCCGCGACATCGACAAGGACACCGTCGACTTTGTGCCAAACTATGACGGTACAACGACAGAACCTACCCTGCTGCCTGTCACCTTCCCCGCCATTCTGGCTAACAATACGCTGGGCATCGCGGTCGGTATGGCCTCCAACATCTGCTCCTTCAACCTGGAGGAACTGTGCAACGCCACCATCGCCCTGATGAAAGACCCCCAGGCTGACCTGCGGGAGATCATCCCCGCCCCCGATTTTGTGGGCGGCGGCACCATCCTGTACGACGCGGCCGAGATGCAGAATGTGCTGGAAAAAGGCCGCGGCAGTGTGCGTGTCCGCGCCCAGTGGAGCTACGATAAAGAAAACAATTGCATCGATGTAACGCGAATTCCGCCCACAACTACCGTCGAAGCAATCATGGATAAGATCACTGAACTGGTCAAACTGGGCAAGATCCGTGAAATCAGCGACATGCGCGATGAGACCGACCTGAATGGTCTGAAACTGACCATCGACCTCAAGCGCGGCCAGGACCCGGATAAGCTCATGGCCCGCCTGTTCAAGGCCACACCGCTGGAGGACAGCTTCGCCTGCAACTTTAACGTGTTGATCGGTGGCCAGCCCAAGGTGCTGGGCGTGCGGGACATTCTGCTGGAGTGGATCGCCTTCCGCGCTGAGTGCGTGCGCCGCCGTACCTACTACGATTTGAAAGGCAAGGAAAAGCGTCTGCACTTGCTGCAGGGCCTGAAAGCTATCCTGCTGGACATCGACAAGGCCATCGAAATTGTGCGTAACACTGCTGAGGAATCTGAGGTCGTCCCCAACCTGATGATTGGCTTCGGCATCGATGAGGTTCAGGCTGAGTACGTGGCCGAGATCAAGCTGCGTCACCTGAACCGCGAGTATATTTTGAAGCGCACCGAGGAGATCGAGGAGCTGGAGGACGCCATCGCCGACCTGCAGGACATCCTCAAACGCCCGGCTCGCATCAATCGCATTATCATGCAGGAATTGGGCGATGTGGCGAAGAAATACGGCAAGCCCCGCCGCTGCGAGATCTTGTACGAGATCCCCGCCGACACCGCCGACGAGCCGGACGAGCAGGTGCCGGACTACCCCGTACATCTGTTCTTTACACGGGATGGCTACTTTAAAAAGATCACCCCGCAAAGTCTGCGCATGAGCGGCGAGCAGAAACTGAAAGACGGTGACGAAGTGCTGTTCACCTGCGAAAGCACCAACAGCGCAGAGTTGCTATTCTTTACAAATCACCACCAGGTGTACAAATCCCACGCCTACGACTTCGGCGACAGCAAAGCCAGCGTGCTGGGTGATTATGTCGCATCGTCCCTTGGCATGGAGGAGAGCGAAGTGCCCCTCTACATGGTGGTCACGCCGGACTACAAGGGTTGGATGCTCTTTTTCTTCCAAAACGGCAAGTGCGCCAAGGTGCCGCTGTCCAGCTACGAGACCAAGCAGAACCGCCGCAAGCTGCTGAAAGCCTACAGTGATAAGGAAGAGTTGGCCTGCATGCGCTACCTGCCCGCTGAGACCGAGTTGGCCATCTTCACCACCAACGGCCGCCTATTGCTGGCGGGCAGCGCCCTCATTCCCGAAAAGGCCACTCGCGACAGTGCTGGTGTGAACGTTGTAACGTTGAAAAAGAACGCCAAGATCGCCCGCGTCACTCTGGCCGACGGCCTGGAGCTGGGTGAGGCCCACCGTTACCGCGTGCGCACGCTGCCCGCCGCAGGTGCCATCCTGCGCGCCGACGACAGCGCCGAACAACTGACGCTGTAAGGCCGCACGCCGTAAACCGGCTGGCGCTCCCCTGCCCGTTGGGTGTCCCGCGCCGCCGCAAAACCAGCATTGACAACGCCGCCCAAGTTTGGTATAATAACAGTCACTGATGCGGGATTAGCTCATCCGGTAGAGTGACTGCTTCCCAAGCAGTAGGTGGCGAGTTCGAGACTCGTATCCCGCTCCAAAATGAATATTGGTGATACACCAACAAAAGCCGTTAAGCTGCATAGCTTAGCGGTTTTTCTTTTGTTTCGTGATGATTCATAGCGTTTCACGTTGTATATTTATTCTGGTGCAACCTGGGTGCTATACACTTTTTGCGTCCACTTTATAGGTACGCTGGTGCGTTTTTGAGTGCGGTTTTCTCCATGAAATTCACCAAAAAAGCGGCGGGCCGCCCATTGGGTAGCCCGCCGCTTCTCTTATTCCTCGTCGTCCTTAGTCTGCCGTTCTGCGGCTTTCTTCCCGGCGGCCAGCAGTTTCAGCAGGCCATCAGGGACATCGGCACCCATGTGGGCGGCGTTCTCGGCGATGGAGCCGAGCTCGGTAAAAATGTACCACACCAGCACCACGGGCAAAATCAGGCTCTGGTACGTAATGCCCAGGCCGGGCAGGTTGGAGACCGCGATGCTGAGCACCGCATCGGTCAGCGCGGCCACACAAACTACCACAATCATGCCCGCTTTGTGCCAGATGCCATCTCTGGCAACGGAACTGGCCCACTCTCCCCTGCTGGCGGCCGCCGCGCTGCCAGAGAGCCAATCCAGCACCATGCAGGCAGCCCAGGCCACCACCAGCCAGCCCAGCCAGCCGAATGCCGCGGTAAAGGCACCGCAGGCGGCGGCGATCACCGCCTTGACCCACAGGAAAATGTTGTCGTCTTTCATGGTTTACTCCTTTCGTTCACGCTGCCTGCGCGGTGCCCTTGGCACCTACGGCGGACAGCTTGTCCAACACGGCCTTGGCATCGCCCTGGGTGATGGGGCCGACCATGATGTTCTGATGCGCCATCTCAGCATCGCTGAATTCTGCCCAGTACAGCCGCATGGCCACCAGCTGCAGCTGGATCGCAAGGCTGAACACCGCCATGGCCTGGGCGTTGGTCAGGTTGCTGGCACAGATGGTCTGCAGCGTGGAGGCGGCAGGCTTGTCCTCGGCCGGGCGCTCGACCGCATGCTCACCGGGACCGTAGGTGTAGACGCTGCTGCTGGCGGTGGTGAAGTCATCATCCAGCCAGGTCAGCGGGTTGGTGCGCTTGCCGCCCAGCAGCACCTCGAAGTGCAGGTGCGCGCCAAAAACGTTGCCGGTGGCACCGCTGTAGCCGATCAGCTGGCCCTCCTTGACCTTTTCTCCCTTGGCAACAATAAACTTGAACAGGTGGGCGTACCGGGTAACAAGGCTCTGCTGCCTGTAGTCGGCGTGGCGGATGTCCACGTAGTTGCCGTAGCTCTGCATGCTGCGCTCGTCGGTGGTGTGGCCGTCCCACAGCTGGGTGGCCGACACCGTGCCGTCCTCTGCCGCGTAGACCGGGCGCACGGCGGTGTTGCCGATCTGGGTGCGCAGGTCGATGCCGTTATGGCTGCGGCCGCTGTTGTAGTGCCAGCCCTGGGTCAAAATGTGCTGATCCAGCGGCCAGCGAAGTAAAACTTCACCATTCGATAATCTCATTTGAAAACTCCTTTTTATGTTCTCAACCACCAGTTCATGACAATGTCCGAACTGGGCTTTTCTTCTACCAACGCCGTGATGGTCCCGGCCCCGGTGTAGACCAGGCCCGCGTTGATCTTGTCCATCGAATCGGCGAGGATCACATCGGTGGCAAATACGTTGGTCTTGTTGGTCGAGCCGAGGCTCAAGAACATGCTGTTGGCGGTCAGGGTCGGTGCGACCGAGATCTTCTTCGCGGGGTACACGGTCTGCTTGTAGGCAAAGCCCTGGGCTTGCTCATCCGTGGAGGCGGTCGTCCAGCTGTCCACGTAAAAGGTGGCGTAATACTCCCACGGCAGGGCAACGTAGAGGACTTTGTTCTGCACCGGGTTGGCGCTGCTGCTGGACAGTGCGGCATCGACCGTGGTTTTGTTGGCTCCGGAAGCAATACCTTTTAGTTTCGTATATTGATCGGCGCTCATCAGGCCGTTGCTGTAGTCCGAGGCCAGATCGTAGGTTGTGTCGGAATCCGGAATGCCCAGGTTGGTGATGTCGCTTTTCTGCACAGCAGAAACAGCGATGACGTGCCCCAGGCTGTCCACGGTGATTTTGTACAGGCCGCTGGCCCGGGCGGTATGCGTGGGGTGAGTGTACTTGTTCGCGCCCTCATCGATGCCTTTCAGCTTTGTCACGGCGCTGGGCGGCATTAGGCCCGCGGTGGTCTCGGTGGCCTCGGCGATGGTGGTCTGCTCGGTCACGGGCGTGACGTAGAGTACGTCCTCGTCCAGGGTGCCGGCGGCCTTCATAGCCTCGTACTCGTCCTCGCTGACGGCAACCACAAGCTGCTTTTCTGGGGTAAGGTACATCTGGTTGGGGTCGATTTCGCCCGCCTTGACCGCTGCTGCAAACTGCTCGGCAGACAGGACGTTCAAGATGAATTCACCTATAGTTACGGTTGTTTTTGCCATTCACTCACCCCTTTACATAGTTAGTCTTTGTATCAAACAAGCCCGCAAGGTCGCTTTGCTCTACCCATAGGCCATTAACCTTTTTATATACTTTTGATACATTCACCCAGCTGCCATTTACCTTAGTGCTCAGCACAGGGCCAGAAGATCCGCCGCCAGTGTAGTCTACAGTCAGATCAGCACCGTAAAAACGCAAAGTATGGCTGTTGTTTGCGGATAGCGAGCCGCGTGTACAGGTAATCAGCAAGATAAGCTCGTTCAGGCTCTCACGATCCCACCAGCCGGTATCGTTAAAAGTCTGAGCCACTGGGGATGTTCCCAACTCAATTTCGCCGCTCAACCCGGCCGTGCCGCAATACAACTGCGCAACACCGCTCAAAATATACGGTGACGCATTCGAAATTCTGGCCTTTATCTTACAAGAGATAGAATTGATCTTGGCATCAGACGGAATCTTTGACACATCAAATTTGACTGCCAGTTTAGAAACCGCGCCGCCACCTTTGTTCAGGTTTAGCACCGCAAAGGTGTCACTACTTGCGCTGGTAAGGCCATTTGAAAGCGGATAAGACGTGTCTACAGAAATATACGATGAGCGCTGACCATCATATCCTGCAGGAACCAATGTTACACTTGCCATACATTAGCCCCCAGTCTGCAAATACAAATCGCCATTGCTGCCGGTCGAAGAACTGGGCTCGGAACTACCGATGTAGTATTTCTGGATGACAACGGTCCCCGCCACCCCAAAGATGGACTTGCCTGCCAGAATATTGCCGCCAACGAGGTTGGCATCGCCTTTAATGGTTTGCGCCCCGGACAAATACTGCCCAGCTGCAATGACCTGGTCGGTGCTTTTCGGGGTATAGGTCGCCGCCGCCTTTTTGGTGACACCGCTGCCAATGTACCCCGCGGGCACGGCTTCCACCGTGACCTGGCTCATGCCATCGTAGCCGGTGTCTGGGGTCACGGTTTGCTGGCTCTCGGTCGGCGTGACCGTCTTTTTCTGCAGCTTGGCAGCGCCAGCCCCCGCAAAAATACTGACTTTCTTGTCGCCTAAGTAAACGGGCATATTCTCACCACCTGCAAATTTTAATCGTTGTCTGCGCTTCGGGTGTGGCCCAGCTGCCATCGCCGCACAGGTACTTCTTTTCGTCCCCGGCAGCGGGTGGCGGAACCAGGCCGGATGTGCCCGCGGCCTCGGCACTGGCCCCGGTGAACACATCCGGGGGCGTATATTCGCCCTCGATCTGTTCCCCGGCCGCATTGTGGGCGCTCCGCCCGGCCAGCAGGGTGCCCTTGGTCACGGTGTCCCCGGTCAGATCCAGCAGGGTCTCACTGCCCAGCACCACCTTGTTCACCGCCATGGTTAGCCTCCCACCGTCAGGGTCTGGCCGCCGGCGGCGTTGTCCACGTAGTTGGTCGGGATGGCCGCCACCGTGACCTGTGACAGGCAGTTGTAGTCGCTGTCGGGCAGGACGGTCTGCTGCTCAAAGGTCGGGGTCACGCTCTTGGCCTGGGGCTTCATGCCCTCGGAGGAGGACATGGAGCCCTCCACGCCCAGGATGATGACACCCTCGCGGATGTTGGCAGGCACCAGCTTGGCCTGCTCGGTCTCATCGATGGCGGCGCTGCCGCTGCCATCGTGGAAGCCCATGGGGATGGTGTACTTGCCGTCCTTTTGGGTGATTTTCCCGGCTACGGCCCCGTTGTTGGGCATCGTGCCGGTCAGCTTGGCACCGCGGGCGTAGGCGGTCTTGCCCTCCAGCATCTCAGCCACAGCAACCGTAGCGTCCGTGGAATCCACGTCCTTAGTGCTGGTGCCGGTGATGGGTGCGCCGGTCTTATCGTGGGCGGTAATGCCCTTGGCCAGCTTGTCCGGGGTCACGCTGTCGGCGGTCAGGTCGAGCTTGACCTCTTTGCCGATGATGACTTTGTTTACATATTGGTTAGCCATTGAAATACTCATCTCCCATAATCAGGGTCACGCCGCCGCAATCGTTGGAGACCTCGTACCGGGGAATCTTTCGCACGGTCACATCGTCCGGCATCAGCTTGTCTTTGGTTTCCAGGCGGGTCTCCTCGTAGATGCGCGGGGTCACGGTGGTCTCGCCCTTGTACTGCGGCACGGTGGATAAAATGGTGGTCTGCCCCAGGTCGGCGGCCAGATCGGCATCGGTGCCAAACTCCACCACAAAGGCGGAGGGTGCGGCAAACTGTACGTCTAACGTCATGTAAGCACACCATCTTTCAGAATCTGGCTGACCGGCACACGGAACACTTGCGAGGCCATGCGGGCAGATCCAACGCCAACGCGCAGCTGAATTTGCAGTTCCGTGTCCCCGCGAAGCTGCAGCGTTTCCTCCTCGGTCAATGTGCAGGAAAGCACCTTGCCGGACATCGTCACGTCCGGCAGGCCGCGCTCAAACAGCAGCTTGCCGCCCTGTTTGAACGCTACCGACAGCTTGGTAATGGTCTCACACTCAATGGGCAGCGTAAAAGTAAAAGTTGGGGTTGTACCGCGATACATCAACTCACCACCTCAAACCAATCGGTATCATCCAGTGCAGGTGCTGCGCCGTCCTGCAGGGCCAGATACAACTTGTCCGCATCCGTACAGTAGTACCCGGTGCATACCATCATGCTCCCTCCATCTCTGCCCTTACGGCCTCACGCCATTTCTCCGGCACTTTGTCCAGCGTAATCAGCCCGCGCTTGATGCAGCAGATATAAAACTGTACCATATCATTCACCTCCGGCCAGCATCTGGGCCAGCTCCAAAATGGCCGCCGCGTTGGCGTCCACCTGTTCCTGCAGCGTGGGTTTTTCCCGCTCGGCCAGTTCCTCTGCCGTGTAAGCGTGGTAGAACTGGCAGTCCTCGTACACATCGTAGCCGGAGATGATGTGCTCAAGGCCTTTGGGGTCGTCCTCGGTGACAGTGCCCTGCATCACTTCCCGGCTCTCCGGCACATGCTCGGCAACCCGCCGGGCGGTGTAGAGATAACCCGCTGACAGGTCGGGAGAGGTCAGTTCCTCGTTGGTGATTTCATCGTAGATTTTCATTTTGTACCTCGTTATTTGTAGACGTAAATTTCTACAGTTAAGGACAGATTGTTGGCGTGGTAGTCATACTGTGTATATGTCCCCTTCAGGGTTAAAACCGAGTTGGAAAAACCGGTAATTTCCAAATTCGTGAAACTACGGCTTTGCTTTTCGGCAGGGCTGGAAGTAAAACCGGAAATACGAACGAAAAAGTCCTCCGCCTTTTTTCCTGCCACATTAAACTCTGAAAGGTCATACGTCTGAAACGAGCTTGTGGCGGCACTGCTGCCGTTAATAGGTGTAAATGTAACGGTCGTAAGCAGCTGCAATTTTTTACCGCCCGGAATCCTAGGGGATGTACCCATAAAATCACCCTTTCTTCATTTTGCGAAAATGTTATTTAATTTCAGTGCCTTTGATACCGAAAATCTGATACGGGATGGTACTTTCCCAGTGTGTTGTGTCACCGGAAAAAGGCGTTCCGATCGTGATGTTTGCGCCGTCAAATGTCACCATACGGTTAATGCTTCTGTCATTTGCTGTTACGCAACATCTTGCACCGCGCACTACGATATTTTCCATTACATACTGCGGGGAAACAGACGTGTGTGCTTTGACGGTAATACAATAAGCGGCATAAAGCTGGGTGCCAGTATCGGCTGTTCCGCTGCCATATTCAGATGTATGGTTGCCATTTGTCCAAAGCAGGATTTTCTCGGCATCGGCAAGATTCTCAAAGGTCTTTTTGAACTTGCCACCGCCTCCCGGAATCCTCGGTGCTACACCCATCAGCAGTACCCCCGCGCAGCACATGCCGCAGATTTCTTACGGGGGGGGGTAAAACTACGTACGAACGAATGTTTCATGCTAAACCTCCATCAACTTTGAATAACCCACCGCGCCCGGATCTCGGCGGTAGGCTTTTCTTTTACCTTAACCAGCACCGAATTGTACGCCGTGACCGTCACGCCGTCGTTGATGATGTCCTGCACTTCATTCAGCACATCATCGGTAGCGGGCACCCCGGTCTTATCGTAGCCGATGCCGGACAAAAACTCGCTGGCAGCCGTCACCACCGGCGCATGGCTGTTCGCGCAGGTCAGCGTAGCCGTCTGCTGGTACAGTAGGCCTTTGGCCTGGTCGGCGCTGCTGCAAGCCGTCCACCCGTTCAGCGTAAGCCTGGCATAGTAGATGTTGGAGACCTTGTCGATCGCCTTGAAAATATCGGTCTGCCGCCCCTGCGGGTCATAGGTCGCTCGCATCATGGCCGAGGTTCCGGCATTCAGCTGGTTCAGTTCGGCTTCGATTTTCTGCAAAAACGCTTCAAAGGCGGCTTCCATCACGCTGGTGTCTACCGCGTCGATGGTATCCCGCATCAGGCCGCAGACGCTGCCATCCAGCCGCAGGTCTACCACGTTGTCGGCGCTGATCTTAGTAGCGCCGGTTGGCCGGGTCACCCGGTACAGGAAGATCTCGTCATAGTCGTCACTGCGCCGCAGGCTGGGCAGCGTGGGGCTGGCCGAGGCCGTACCCTTGCGCACTTCCAGACCTGCGGTGTTGGCGTTTCTGTCGTACACCAGGGCAATGGCATCCCAACGGGGATTCACGCCGTCGGCATCCTCAAAGGTCAGGGTCACATCGCCCTGGCTGAACGGGAACGCCGCCCACTGATCACTCACGTGGATGCAGCCCACGCCCTTGCCTACAGTGACCGTATTGTTGCCGTTGGTTTTGGCGGCAAAGCTGTCGGCGTTCAGCACGCCGCGGCTGCGGGCCGCATAGGCTGCGCCCAGCGCCACGCTGGTATACTGCTTATTGTCCAGCGGCCAGCAGATAAGCTCGGTCAAAGCACATCACTCCTTTTTAAAGGTAAAGTTGTCAAACACAGGGCAAAGGCTGCGCCCGGTGCTTTCGTAGATGATCTTGATGCTGGCCACCCGCGCGGTGGCTTCCAGGCCAATCTCCTCCACCCGCACCGGCACAATATCGCCCAGGGCGTAGTCCTGACCGTAGATCATCTGGCTGTCGGCGGCGGTGCATTTCAGCTGCCGGGTCCCCAGGTGATTGGCCAGAGCTGCGCGGGCATAGTTCTGCACGGCGGTCTGGTATTCGGTTTCGGTGTAGGTTTTCTCGGTGGTGCTGCCGTCCGCGTTCTGCACGGTGTATTTGTGCTTTACGCTGCTGCCGTCCACCCACAGCTCGTGCCGGGCATTGCCGATGGCTGTGATGTCTCCTACCTCGCAAAAATACCGGGTAAAGCTGTCCCCCTCGCTGGGTTCCTCGCCGCCGCACAGCACCACATTGGCGTAGTCGCTGGCATCCTCGGTATAGGTTGGGCTGGAAAGGTTCTGCATCCGGGTCGAAAAGTAGCCCATGTACAAATCGCTCCCCGGTGCGCTGCGGTCCTTGCCCTGCAAAAGTTCCAGCGTTTCGCTGCCGGTGGCCGGGTCAAAGGCACAGCGCAGGCCAAACCCGCCGGTCTCGGCCAGCTGGGTCATGGCATCCAGGCAGGTCACCCATTCCAGGTCCACTGCCTCACAGGGGACAGTAAAATCAGCGGCATCCGGCAAGGCCACTTCCAGCTCGCGCAGGTTGGCACGGCACAGGTCCAGCAGCCCTGCGGCTGCATCGGTCACGGTGGTCTTGCCCTTGGCTATCCGCTGGGCGAACCGCTGCAGGGTAAACTTGCCCCGCACGGTCAGCTTGCGGGCATCGCTGTCCAGTTCCGTGGCTACGATCAGCGCGGCCAGGCCGGGGGTGTCCGGGTTGTAAAGCACGGCTCCCTGCACCAGCATGGCGCGGTTGGTGGCGGTAGCGCCGCACACCAGCTTGATCTCGCCTACATCGGCAAAGGCCGGGGCCCACTGCAGGCTGTTGGCACTGTCCACCATGCCCATGCGCTCCCCGTTCTGGTATACATACAGGCGTAAAGCGTCAGACACCGGCCGCCACCCCCTTAGGTGCCGTCACTGTGGCGGTCAGGTTTTCGCGGCCCTCGTCGGCCGTCAGGCGCAGCACGTTGTCGCCGGGGTCCAGCGTCATCCACAGGTCGCTGTCGTAGTCCAGCCAACGGAACCCGTTCACATCAGTACCATCGCTCTGTCGGTAGGTGCAGCCACGGGAACCATCCACCGTGGAGATGATGGCCGATTCACCGGGCAGCATTTCCTTGTTCAGTTTCAGGTAGCTGCGCTTGCCGTTGTGCCACAGCATCGGATTCTTCACGCGGGCCGCAGCGGTCAGGGTCAGCACAAACTCGGTCTCGGTGCTGCCGCTGTTCACCACGGTAGTGTACACATCTTTTTTGTATTTGCTGATGTACCAGCTGCCGGCGGTCGAGACAGGGGTCGGGAACCAGCTGCCCTCCAGGCCGCCCAGCATGGTGGCTGCCGTTTCCACGGTGCGCCAGTAGGGGTACGCTGCTTTCAGTTTAAACTGAAAGTTCAAAAGGTGTTCCCCGCCGCTCACATCCGGGGTATGGGCGGGCAGCACATCCAGATACCAGGTGGTATCGCCCACGGTTTTCAGCCAGCGGGCGACCTCTTTGGGGCGGATAAGCCGCTTCAGCAGCGCCTCGTTGGCATCCAGGTCCCGCAGGATGCTGCCGGTCACGGTCAGGCTGCGGCTGCCTACGGATTGCCCCGTGATGGTCTTGCCGGTCTGCCCGGTGGATTGCTGCTCGGTCATTTCTACGTCCAGGCCGTCATCGCCGGTCAGGTTCGTGATCCAGAGATCGCTGTCCACGGCAAAGCGGATGGTGCTGCCGTCCGCCGCCTGAAAAGCATATACAGGCACGGTCCTTGCCATGCGCACCTCCTTACGGGATAGCCCATTTCAAACGCTGGGCCATGGATTCCGCCTCCCGCGTCAGTTCCGATTCGGACAGGCTGTCGTGAGTGTGGAACTCGTTGTTCAGGTTTACGGTCATACCGCCCGGCTGCCAGGTATCGGCAGTGTTGCCAAAGCGGTTGTTGCTGCGCAGTGTACCGGCCACAGCTACCTGCATCGGCTCGGCCGTCGCGCCCGAAAGCCTCTCCGCCGCATCCTCAACCATCCACAGGTTGTCGGTAATGCCGCGGGAAAGCCCGGCCATAAAATCAGGCATCCACTGCTCATACATACGCAGTGGGCCGATGTCCGGGCGGGAAAAGTGCATGTAGGAGGCAATCGCCGAGGCTACATTTTTCACGGCCCCGACTACAGCCCCGATGGAGCCGGTAATGCCCTTGACCAGCCCCATGATCATATCCTTGCCCCAGCCGATAAACTTAGCGGGCAGGCTCTTGATGTAGCTGATGCCGCCCTGCATTACCGAGGTGAAGCCGGATTTCAGTGCGCCGCCCATGCCCTGGATGCCGCTGCCCAGCAGCTTGATGACGTTGCCGCCCAGTTCGATCCAGTTAAAGGCGGTAATGACATTGGCAACCGCCAGCAAAATTTGCGGAATGTTCGCCACCAGCGTGGGCACAGCCTGGATCAGGCCCTGCCCCAGCATGATGATCAGCTTTACCCCCGCTTCCAGCAGCTTGGGCGCGTTGTCGTTCACAATGCCCGCAATGTCGGATATGATGCCCGGTATGTAGGTGATCATGGTCGGCAGGCCGTTGATAAGCCCCTGCGCCATGTTCAAGATGAACTGGATGCCGGTGTCTACCAGCTGGCCTGCATTGGCCCGCAGGTTGCTGGCCAGGTCGGCCGCAATGGGCAGCGCCTGTGCCAGCAATTGCGGGATGCCCGTAACCATTCCTTGCCCCAGCTGGGTCATCAGGTCGATGCCGCTTTGCAGCAGCTGCGGCCCTACGTTGGTGGTCAGGTCGGTGAAAATGCTGCCAAGCCCCTCGGCCAGACCGGCAAAGCCGCCGCTGGTAAAGCCATCCGTAAGGGTCTGCAGGTAGCCGCTGGCCAGGCTCACAGCTGCGCCCAGCTTGCCGCTGACCGAATCAAACAGCGCAATGCCCAGGTTGGCAGCGTTGGTTTTCAGGCTCTCCATCCGGTGGGCCATCGTGTCGGTCATGGTGGTGTAAGCAGTCTCGGTCGCACCGCTGCTGTCCACCATCTGGCCCAGTACATCGTTGAACTTCTCCGCGCCGGAGTTCGCCAGCGAGAGTGCACCCGTACCGGCTTCCACGCTGGACCACAGCGCCGCAAACTTGGTGGCATCGCCGCCCACGCTGTCATACAGCACCTGCAGCACATCGCCCAGGCTCTGGCCGCTATCCATCAGTTCAGCAAAGCCCTGGCCGGTCTCTTTCTGCAGGATCTTGCCCACGGTCGAGCCGGTGTCGCCCAGCTCGTTCAGCATAGACTTGGTATAGGTGGTGGCCTCGGCGGTAGCAATACCGTTGGCCGTCATAATGGCCAGGCCGCTGGACAGGTTTTCCACGTTCACCTTGTAGGCTGCCGCCAGCGGGATGACCCGGCCCATGCTGGCCGATAGCTCGTCCACGCTGGTTTTGCCCAGGTTCTGGGTGGTCAGCAGCACGTCCGAAACATGGGTCGCTTTGTCGGCACCCAGGCCGTAGGCGTTCAACGCCGTGGTCAGGATGTCGACCGCCGAGGAACTGCTGGTAAAGCCCGCAGCGGCCAGCTTAGCCGCCTGCCCCGCAAAGGCCACGGCATCGCCGGTATCTTGCCCGGCACTGATAGCCTGGTAGGTCGCCTCGGCCAGATCGCCCGCTGCAATGCCCATCGTGCCGGAAAGGTCAGTGATCTGCTCTTTCAGCTCCCCAATGGGTACTTTGGTGGTATCGGCAATGGTTCCCACCTTGGCAACCTCCGTCTCAAAGGCGCTGCCCTCGGTAAAGGCGGCCTGCAGCATCTTGCCGATGCCCGCCGCCGCAAGGATCTTGCCCACTGCGCCGATCAGGCTCTTGCCCAGGCTCTGCCCGGCAGTAGCACCCGCAGCGGTTACTTCCCCGCCCAGCGCTTCACTGATCTTGCCGCCGATGCCGGTGGCCGAGGGGATGATCTCAACATAGGCTTTCGCCAGTTCGGTTTTGCTTGCCATGGCATCAGCCTCCCTTCAAAATTTCTGCTTTGGCCGCTTCAAACTCGGCAGCCGTGGCAAAGCCGGTCACCTTGCGGCGGCGGGCCGTGCCCAACAGGGTATCCAGCACCGGGGCAGGGCGGTTGCGGCCATGCTGGGCGTCTTTGGTCTTGCTCCACACCAGCAGCTGCAAACTGTCAGCCATCGCACCCAGCAGCAGCGTGTCGGTCGTTATCGGGGCATGGTTCAGCGCCATGCAGGTGCGGCTTGTCTCCCGCAGGCCCCCGGCCAGGGTGGCCGCCAGCGGCAGCCCCAGGGCGCGCCAGTCCAGTACATGGTAGGTTTCCGCCATGTCGCACACCAGCTCGTCCGGGGCCAGCGCTGCCATCCGGGCCAGGGTCAGGAGTTTTTTCCCGCTTTGTAATCCAGCAGGATCTGCACAAAGTCGTTGGCGACAGCCTCGCCATCGACAATGCCGTCCTCATCGCGGTGGAGGTCGTACAGCTTTTTCTTCAGGTCTTTGCCCAGCAGCAGGTTAAGCGCATCGCTCAAACCGGCATCGCTGCCGCGCTCCACTTCCACCAGCGCGTCCAGCAGTTCCATGTTGTGGATGCGCTTTTCCGGGATGGCGTAAACAAAGCCGCTTTTTGTCTTGCCGGTGATCATGCCGTTTTCTCCTTGATGTACTCGTAGTGGGTGTTGCCGTCCTTGTCCGGCGTGGCGGTGATGGTAATGTCATACCCCAGCGCTTCCTCATCGGCGTAGACGATATCGTCCATCTCGGTGATCTTGGCCTTGGGCACGACCACGCGCTTCAGCACGCCGTTCAGGATCAGCTCCACCACCCAGGCCTTGTCCTCGGCAGCGCTGCTGTTGGCCTTAACGGTCAGCCCGGCCTGGACGGTGCCGGTCACGTTGTCATCACCGTATACGGTTTTCAGCACATCGGGGTTCAGTGCTTCCAGCAGCTTGAACTGGAAAGTGTCGTCCTTCTCTTTCTGGTAGGTATACACGGTATCGCCGCCCCAGGCCTTGATCTTGTCACCGTCCGGGCTGTTCGCGTTGGTCAGGCCGTCCTCGCTGATATAGCCCAGGCCCACAAATGCTTCATTCAAAGCGGTGGTGGCATCGGTGGGCAGCGTAGTGCCAACAGGCGCACGGTACACCGCGCCGCCGATCTTGGGCTTACTGGTGGTTACATTTTTGGTGTCTGCCATTACAGGCTCCTTTCCCGTGTCCAGTGTGGACACGCGGTTATTCGTAATAAGTCACCGCAAACACCGCCTGGTAGCGGTATTTTTTGGTTTCGGTATCGGTAAAATTGTAATCGCGCTCCAGCTTGCAGGCCCCCACCTGGTCAAGCGTGGGCAAAGCCAGCATGGCTTCGATCACGGCATCGTCCAATTGTGCTGCCAATAACAACGTTGGCGCATAACTCTGTACGGCCAAAGTGGCGCGGCGGATGTAATTCTGCCTGCTGCTGCCGGTTTTCTCCAATACGACAAAAGTGCCGGAGGCTCCCTCCGGCACTTCCATCGTCACAGGAACACCCAGCCGGTCGCGCAGATAATCCAAAACAGTCGTTTCGATCATCGCAAAGCCTTTTCTATGGTGTTGTTGCGGTAGTTGTCGCGGCGGGCCTCAGCAGTCTGGGGATACACGGTGGCAATGGCGCGGGTCTCTTTCTGCATGCTGTCCACAGCGTAGCCTTCCCCGCAGCGGGCGGCAATCTCCTCGGCATGCTCGGTGCAGATGGCCTGCATCTCCTTGCTTTTCAAAAGCCGCCGCACCCCGGCGCTGTTCAGCTTGATTTTTGCAACCTTAGCCATACCGTTCCACCTTTACCTGTTTGTTCCATGCCAGCGGTACAAGGCTTTCAATGCCTTGTACCACATCCCCGTAGGTGCGGAACTTCTGCCCGAAAAACTCCACGGTCACGTTGTGCCAATCATGGCTATCCCCTTTTGGCAGGGCCAGCGTGTAGGCCAGCCGCCTGCCCGTCAGGGTCAGTTCGTTCACGATGGCAGCGGTGTCCGGGGCACCAACCAGCACATTGTGCACGGTCACGGGCGTTTCTTCATACACCGGCGCATGGAAAGCATCCTCGCCGGTCTTGTGCTTCTCGTACAGCACCACATCAATCCCCCGCAGCATCGCAAAGCCCCTCCACCGGGCTGGCCGCGCCGATGCGGTTGCCCGCACCCAGAAGCTTTTTTTCCAGCTTAGAGAGGTACAGCTCCCCGGCGCTGCCGCTGCTGCCCATGGTCCAGCTCTGGGTATAGCCCAGCGCTGTAGCGGACCCCTGGGTAGCGCCCATGGGGTACAGCGGGGTCTCGCCGCCGGTGCCGTCACCCAGCAGGCGGCGCACCATCCGGCAGGAGACCAGCCGCTTTACATCAGGGTCAGCATCCTTGCCGTAGGCATCGATCACCAGGGCAGCTTCCTCCAGCAGGGCGGCCGTCCGCTCCCGTTCCTCCTGGGTCAGTGTGCGGAATCCGACCTCAACTTCCTCCACAATGGCGTATCCCATGGGGTGCCCTCCTTATCAGGCCTCGGTGCGCTTGATGTACAGGGTCTGCGGCTTGGAGACATTGATGCCGTAGACCTTGCGGCCCTGCACGGCGCTTGCACCGATGTACTTGCCGCTGCCGGCCAGATCCTGCAGGTGGACGGGAACCTGCCACTCCATCACGCGGTGGCACCAGTTCGGGTGACCGCAGATGAACTCGGTGGTGGTCTTCTTGCTGGCCACGCGGGTGGTGTTCTCGTAATCCATGTTGTTGGATTCAAACACGTTGAAGCCCGCGATCTTACCGGCCACGCCCGCCTGCACCATCTCCTGGGACAGGTCGCCGCGCTTGATGAAATGCTCATCCAGCATCAGCACTTCCAGGTACTCGGGCGAGACGATCATAAAGCGGCCATCGGCGGGTACGCCCTTGCGGCTCAGCACGCGCTTGGCCTCCAGCGCCAGCTTGTAGGCGTTGGCCTCGGTAGCGGCGGTCTTGGTGGCGCTGATGGTGGCGCCGCTGGCGGCCTGCAAAGCCTCGATGGACTTCTTGTCGATGGACAGGCCCAGGCTGTAACCGGCGCTGTCCAGGCGGTCGGCCACAATGCCATCGGGCACACTGGCGGCATCAAAGCCGTCGATCAGCTCGTTCACGGCCTCATCCTGGTCGATGTTCAGCTCCAGGTAGGTAGTGGTACCGGCCTCGGGGTCGATGCCGGTGGCCTTGTTGTAGTCCTTGACAGAGACCTCGGTATCACGCACCGGGATCTTGACCTTGCCCGCCTTGGGGTCGCCCTCGTAGCGGTTGTTAAAGATGTAGTTGTCACGGGTCACAAGCTGGTTGCGCAGCTTAGCGTCCACCAGCTTGCTCCAGCGTTCCTGATTTGCATGTGCCATAATTGGCTCCTTTCTGTAAAACTTACACTTTCAAGTTCGGATTCATCGACGCGAAAGCAGCCTCCACGCCGTCCACCATGCCGCCCTTGCCGCGGGCGGCGGCCTCGCCGCCGTCTTTCACGTTGGGGTAGCCGCCGGGGGCGGCATCAAAGGCCCAGGCCTTGTCTTTCACCAGGGCATCCAGCGCGGTCTTGATGTCGCTGGTGCGGTCCTTGCTGGCTTTCAGCGCCGCCACATCCAGCATCCCGCGGATGGCCTTTACATCGCGGCCGCGTGCATCGCGGATGGCACCGTCCAGGGCGGCATCAAAGGCAAAGCTGTCGGCCTGGTCGGTCAGCTGGCCCTGCAGCTTGGTGATCTGCCCTTTCAGGTCGGCCACGTCCACCCCCTCAAAGGCTTTCAGGCCGTCTTTGGCGGTGTTCAGCTGCTTGGTCAGGTCATCCACCTGGCCTTGCAGGCTGGCGGCCTTGGTCTTTTCGGCGGTGACGTCCCTGCCGTTTTCGCCCATCAGCCAGTCCAGCTGTTCATCGGTAATGCCGGGGATCTTGTTCTTGACTTCTTCGCGTTTCATAAGGGTTCCTTTCCGCCTGCGCTTTGTTTACGCGGGTCGCATCCGCCTTGGCTGTGCAGTTTTACGCCATGCCGGGCAATTTTGGGTATAAAAAACGCCCGCCCCGGCCTCATGCAGCCAGAAACAGGCATAAAAAAACCACGGTGCGTTTTGCATCGTGGTTAAAATTTACTGAATATTGTGAGCTTTCTTGTACGCTTGCCAAGATTTTTCAATTTCGGAATCAGATTGACCTGCAGGGACAGGGCCATTCTTTTCCATCTCGTCGAACCAGGCCAGTAATTCCGCCTGTGTCATCGGCTTGCCATCCAGCATGCAATCATCTCCTCTCAACGCCATAATTATAACCATTTTTCAAGAAGCTGTCAATTGCGTTATCGTGGTTTCCATTGCTGGCTAGAATACATTTTTTAAATTCAGAAAATGCCGTCTTGAAGTTGTAACCTTGAGTCTTAGAGATAGTCCAGACTTTCCCTTGGTTCGTAACGATAGATAAGGTTCCGATGGCTCCGTGTTCAAGGAAAAGAACAAGGTCACTATCAGAAAAATAACTTTGCCCAGGATGATTATGACAAAGCATAAGACTTTTTTCTGGAGAATGGCGCAGCCAATGGTAGGAAGCGGCATCCCCCTCAATGTCTACCGAGATCTGGTCGCCCTTTACAAAGTCCAGCTTTTCGCCGGTCGTCAGGTCCAGCAGGCAGGCAACCTCGTTGCTGTCGTTCTGCTTCTGGGCAAACCGCAGCAGCTCCTTGTGGGTTTCCTGTATAAAAAATGCCGTCTGGTGATCTGCCCCATTCGGGGCCACCAACGGCACTTTTTGTATGGCAATGTCTGTAATGGCAACTTTCTGCCCGCGGTTCTTCTGCCGCAGAGCATACGCTGCCCTTTTCTGGGCGTTGATGCGCTCCCGGTTCTTGGCGTAGTTTACCCGGCGCAGGGCATTCACATCGCTGCCGGCGGCACGGTACTGGCGCAGGTACTTGTCCGGATCGTACCCGGCCACGGTGCTGCGCCCGTCAAACCGTATCGCGTACTCGCAGTCGCAATTGGCGTGGATGTGCTCGGCGTGCCCGCCCTTGATGGCTGCCTGGCTGGCTTTCTGCCAGCCGCGGCTTGCCAGTGTCAGGCAAAAAGCGCAGGTGTCACCCTGGGGCACCCAGGCAAACTCGGCCCCGTCCCGCAGGGCGTTTTTTAAGGTCGTGTCGGCTCCGGCGCGTTTGACCAGGCGGCTGACCCCGCGCTGCATCTGGGGCGGGCTGGCCTTGGTGGCCTGCACCATCCTGGCTATCTCGCCGTAGCTGGCCGGCTGGGCAGGCTCGGCGGCAGGCACCCCGGCTTTGGCCGCAGCGGCCAGGGCATCATACATCTGGCAGGCCAGCTCGGCGCTGCCCTCGCCGTACTTTGTCACCAGCGCGTGGGCGTAGGCGATCAATGCATCAGTGTCCCCGGTGCCGTGGGCGGCTATGTAGTCAGCCATCAGCTGCCCGGCTTTTTTATTCAGCTTCGCCAGCTGCTGGGTGTACGCCGCCCAGGCCGTCGCCGTTATCCTCATTTTCCACCTCTAACAGTGTTTTCTGCCCCCGCACCCGCTGCTCCTGGGCCTTGATGCGCAAAATGTCCGCCTGGTCAAAACCGATCATCTCCAAAAAGGTGTCGGTGCTGGCAAACTCCTGCCGGGCCGTGGCAATCTTGATGGCCGCATCGGCGGTCACGGCTACGCTGGGCATCGCCGGGTTCTTGAAGTGGGCTATAACGTCCCGCTCCTCCTCGGTCAATTCATCCAGCGTCACGCTGCGGGCAATGGCCTGGGCCATCCGGGCAATGGTGCGCAGCGCATCGCCGTTGCCGGTGTTCAACTGCTGGGCCATCAGCACCAGGGTCTGGCTCTGGGCCAGGATCGCATCACTGCTGGTGGGGTTGGCATCATTGATCACGCCCACATCGGTCACGGTCAGGCCGGTGGCGGCGGCAAACTGGGTGGCGGTCATCCGCATTTTTTCCACATGGGGTGCCAGGCTGCCCTGGGCCAGCTGGCCAAACAGCGGGTTTTCTCCGGTCTCTGGGTTGCTGGTAGCGGTCAGCAGGCTGCCCACATAGGTTTTGAACTTGTCGTTCATGATGGTATCGTACTGCTCATCGGTCACGCCCAGCAGATATTTCTGGGGCGTGGTGTCGAACTCCAGCGCCACGGTAGCGTTCGCAACAATGCGGACATAATCATCGATCAGTGCGCGGATGGCCTTTTTCAGCCGGGAGCGGCCAAAGGGTTTGTCGCTGGTGGCGTTCCAGATCAGCGGCTCCATCAGCGGGCGCCCCATGCGGTTGGCGTGGCGTGTGGCCGTCCATTGGCCCTGCACGCGTTCCAGCACAATAACGGCGTCGTCGGTGTACAGGTTGACCAGGTGCGGCACCCAGCGCCCCTCAAATTGCTCATCCGGCACGGTGTCAATGATGGCAAGCCCGCAGTCGATGCGCCCTTTTTCGCCGCTCCACAAAGCCGCCGCTGTGGCGGGGCTGTGGAACCGGATGCGGCAGCCGATGGCATCGTCGGCGTACAGCGTGGCGAACACGCAGCCGTATTTCAACTCATCCCGGCAGGCCTTGCTGTATTCAGCAATCAGCCGGTTATCGGCCACCAGCTGGGTCAGGGCTTCGGTGTTTTTGCCTACAAAACCGTCAAACATGCTGCGCGCAGCCAGCACATCCACGGTTTTCTGGCCCCAGTTGCAGCCGACCTCCAGCTTTTTGATGCCGTCGGGCAGCGCAATGCCGATGTTTACATCGCTCAGGGTGATGTGCCCCTCGTAGTATTTGTCTTTGGTGTCATTGTAGGGCTGGTGGTAGTTGAACACCTCGGCCAGCGCGTGCAGCTGCTTTTCCTCGTCCACGGTCAGCCCCGTGATGCTGCCAAAATGCAGGTCGGTCATCTTCGCTCCTTTTACCCGATGCGCATCTTGCGTGTCGGGTCTCGTTTGCAGGTTTTTGCGCCCCAAAGGGCCAGGGCACAGGCTTCCACTGGCAGGCTGTTGTCACCGCCAAAGCCGTACCCGCCGCCGATGGGCCGCTTGATGGCGGTCACCGCGCTCTCGTTCAGCACCGTCTGGGGGCGATACCAGGTCAGGCTGTGCTCGTTCACGCTGTTGGTAAAACCGCCCACCGCCGCGATCACATCTTTCGTGCCGGGGCGGATGACGGAATTTTTCGCTTTCCAGATGGGGCGGATGCGCTCCACCAGCACGTCCACGCCGTTGCGGCCGTCAATGACCACACAGCTGGCGCGGTCGTAGCGGACATTCAGCCAGTCGGCCAGCCAGCCGTACCCCTGCCCCGAGGGCCGCATCTCGATCAGCGAGACGCGGGCAGGTCCCTCTTTCGGGATGACTGCACCACACAGGCAGACGGCAGAACCATCGGCGGCAAACTTTACCCCGTAGGCGGTCTTGCCCTCGGGTTTCATCTCGTCGCTGCCGCACTGCTCCCAAGCGGCTTTGTTCAGGGCGTAGTCCAGCTGTTCAGCTGTTACCGGGCTCCACCAGCCCAGGCGTTCCCGGGCGAAGGTGTCGGGGTCCATCTGTTCCACCTCGCCCTCAATGGTGGTCAGCTGGATGCGCCGCCCCAGCGCCGGGTTAGTCGCTGCCCAGCGGCATTTATCGTGTACGTCCCCGATTTCGGGTACAGAAAACTCAAACCAGGCGGTCTTGCGGCTCTCGCCTTCCAGTGCCTTGATGCGGATGCCCCGGAACACCGTACCCACGGCAGTCTCATCGGGCGGGGTGCCCAGGTACAGCGTCTGCGGGTTCAGGCTGGCCGAGATGGCCGGCAGAAAGGATGCCTGCTGGTTCGCGTCCAGTTCCTGGGCCTCGTCAAAGATCAGCAGGTCACCATGCTGGCCGCGGCCGCCGTTGCGGGTACGGGCCAGGAACTTGATGCGCGCGCCGCTTTTCAGAATGATCTGTTCGCGCCCGATGGCTGTCTTGATCTCGGCTACATAGCGCCGCAGCTTGGCGCCCTCGAAAAAATCCCGCATTTCTTCAAAGGTCTCGGTGGCGGTTTTCTGCAGGTGGGCGGTGTAGATGACCTGCTCGTTGTACAGCAGCATTCCGGCCTCGCTCCGGGCCTGGATCAGCAGGCTTTTGCCGTTCTGGCGCGGTACGCTGCCGCCCGCCGTGGGTGCGGCCCACTTGCCCGCCGGGGTAAACCCCATCCAGTCGTCCAGTACGTCACCCTGCCAGGGGTCCAGCACGGTACCGCCCACCCGCACCAGCTTGGCAGCGTCTAGCCCGTCCGACCGCTGGTACTCAGGCGCGATCCTTTCGGACGGCTCCTGGCTTCCCATCAGCGGCGCGCTCGCCAAGGATGTCGCTGACTTCGTCGCCATGGTTATTTGCTCCCTCGATTTCTTCAATTTCCCGGATGGTCTCCCGGTACTGTTTGGCCAGCGGCGGCAGCGCCTTGGGGTCGTTGCAGCTGTCGATACTGCCCGCCAGCACTTTTGCGAGTTCCTTCAACTGCAAAAGCCGGTCGTTCCGGGCCGTCGCACTCTTCATCTTCATTCAAAAACTCCCTGTGTGTAAATCGGCGCTGGACGGGGCGAGGTCGCCGCCGTGGGGGCCGGGGGACCCTCCCCCACTACCAGTTTCCATCGCTGATTTTGGGCGCTTTTGTGACTTTTTGCCCCGAATCTGCCCCGAAAACGCCAGTTTTGTTGCCTTTTTGCGCGTTGCAAAAGTAATGTGCAGGCTGCAAGTTGCCCCAATCCTCGGCCGCAGCGCGGGGCGAAGCATACCCGAACTGCCGCCACTTCGACACAGGTTTGATCTCATCAATGACAAAGGACAGCGGATGCGCGGCATCGGACGGCTCATCGTAATGGATCGGCCCCAGCCTGCCGTGGCAGATGCCGCACTCTCCGCCCATGGCCTTCAGCCTGGCGCGGTACTTGCGGCGCAAGGCCCCGTTGGCATACCGGGGATTGCTGGTCGGTCGTTTCTCCATAGGCACCCCCGGTGGTTATTTTAAAGAGCCACCCCGCCAGCACACAGACAGAAGAGAAAAGCAAAGGATGGGTGAGCTTCTCCGGGCTGGCGGGGCAGATGGCACAGGCGGAAGGACTTGCACCTTCATCTCGCGGTTTTGGAGACCGCTGCTTTGCGTTAAGCTACGCCTACAAAAAAGCGCCGGTCTTTCCCGGCTGTCAGCTGTGATAAAGAATAGGAGGATTCGCTATGGACGCAATCGCTGCCGGAGGCTGCCCAACTCCCGGCAACACAAAAGCCGCAAGGCGGTTTCCCGTTCCTTACGGCTTTTGATGATAGTATTATAGCATGGATTTTTGGCTTTAAGAGATCATGTTAGGAATTACATGCTTTTTGTCTGTACAGGATTATTCCCCAAATGGCAAGGCCTACGAAAATGACGATAAAGATAAAAATGGCAACCCAAAATGTAATGGACTCTTCGCGTATACAGAAATTGAAAATATCCTTCCCAATCCCGTTCCGTTCAGCAAACCACATCCCACCGAAAAGGGTTAAAAAGAGAAACATAATGTAATTGCTTAAAAATACGACAGGGTACCGCTGGACGATATTCTTTCCGATTACTTTGGGTTCTGTAGTTAAACGTGTAATTCGCAAGACAAAATACATAAAACCAAAAAGCAGATTCATAAGGCAGATGGCCCATGAAATCGTTACAATCAACGTGGGCAATATGGTGCTCTTTTTATCCATCGTTGCCTGGAGAGATTGAAAGATACTATCCAGAGAGGATATACCGCCGAATATGATAAACGAGAGGGCTGTAAAAACAGCAATCAACCCTACAAGTTGCCCGGTTATTTCTCTTGTAAGTTCTGCACTTTTTCTGTCGATTTCCGGTAAGGCAATACTTTCAATCTGATCTGTTAGATCATCCTTTTCTTTCTCGGATAAAGCCTTTTGCCGAATCGCCAGATTTATATGGTCGTATATTTTAAGAACAGTTTTTCGGACAATGAGGGTACTGTCCACCTGCTGACTGTTTAGAGCGTAGTTGGCAGCCTCTTTTATGTTTGAAGAAATACGGTCATGCTGGTCCATACTGAACACAAAGTTTGTGATGGACGAATAGAGTAACCGATTGGAACTATCCGCAACAAACGAAGATACGTCTTTTAACCAATCTTTGGGACTAAAACTGACAGAATTCAGTTTTTCACAGAGTTGAACAGTTTTTTGCTCCATCAGATTGATGGAATACTCGCTGCTTTCAGTTGTGTTAGGAACTGGTTCACCCAAAAAATTCTGGATGTATTTTTTCCCTCGTTCTTCGGGTGTCATTGGCGCACCTTCTTCGCATATTCGGAAATCGCATCTTGAGTAATAACATTATTCAAGCCTAGCACATATGCATTTTTCCATGGATCTTGACGGTGTGTGATATCAACGAGTTCCCCGGTTGTACGTTTTGCAGTGGTGGTCAATATACAGTTTATTAAATCTCTGTCCTCGCCAGCAGCAATAATGTTTTGCGAATTTTGCCCCAAGGCCGGAATAACGGTACTTCCATATTCTTTATAAGCGCGGTACACCTTAGGGACAACGGGTCCATAATCCCAGGCTTCGATTTCGTCAGAAAAACAAGCCCGACCTAATATACCCAGAAACACACACTGTACGAAATATAGTAGCTTCTGTAGGCGCAAATTGCTAACAGTACGACCCTGTGTTGCCTCGTAATCGATGATGTAACGAGCCACATCAAGAGCATTATACATCATTTCTGCGCCCCTTTCTTCATGTTCTGTTTTTATAGTTGATATATTATACCACAAATTACTGAAAAATCCATAGGGTAAAAGATGAAATCTTGTGAAAATCACAATAAAATCACTCAAAACATGCGAAAAAATCATAATAATCCAAATGCCTGTGCAGTACGCTTTATGAATTCTCCATGCCACCGTCTTGCTGTAACATAGCTCACGTGGCATTTCATTGCCGCCCCTTCCAATGTATGCGTCTTCTTCCAAAAAACCAGCCTGACCATCTCCAGCCGCTCCTTACCGTTTGGCAGGGTGCGTGTCTCCTCAATAGCCTGCTGCACGGCTTCCAGTTCCCGGCGGTTGATCTCCGGCAGTTCCCGCAGGGCGGCATCCGCGACCGGGTCACTGGTCTGGCCGTGGGCGCTGGGCATTCCCGTCAGGTTCGGGGACATTTTTGTGCGGCGCAGTTCTTCCTGCCGGGCACACAGCTCTGGGTAGCGGCGGATCATGCCTTTTACATAGGGCCACCAGTCGTATCGTGGGCTGCTCAATCGTCCTCACCTCCATGCCTGTGCTCCATGGCAATGCTGTTCTCCGGCTCCTGCCGGGTGGCAGCCTTCCCGGCGGAGACACCCAGCGCATAGAACCCGGCAAACATGCAGCCCAGGATGATGTCGCCGAGGATGGTTAAAATCATCTTATCCCTTCCTTTCTCCCAAATCGCAAAACCCATTTTCTTTCACCCAACGCGGCCAACCTTTATCGCTGACGCAAACAACATGCCCTGCATAGTATGTTTCGCAAGTGGAAAACAAACAATCCCTGCACCGTACCACGTCCACCAGATCACAGGCCATACTTGCGCCGCGCTGGTTATCGAATTTCAGGTCTTTCATCGTTCAAAACCTCCCGGATCGTGATTGTTGTCTCCGCCGGGCCGGGGTTGGGCTTGGCCCGCACGGTGAGTGAGATGTGTTTGAAACTGTCATCCCGGATGATGCCGCCCTTGGTCAGACCGTCCAGAATGAACTTGCCGGAGTAGTTGTCCGGGTCGCGGCGGCGATTGTCCTGGAACTGATACTCGATCAGCACCTCAGCCCGTTCAAAAGGGCGCTTTGGCCGCCGGGCGCGGGCCTGCCAGGTGACGCGGTCTGTCCAGTCGGCTTTTACGGCGCGGTAGACCTGGACGTTCGTCCGCCCGTTGAACTGGTTCATCGAGGGCGGCACCCCGACGAACACGAGCTTGATCTGCCGCCCGGTCATCGCGTCCTCCAGTTCCGGGCCGTGTCGCATGGGAGCTCACTTTTCAGTAACGACTGTAGGTGCGATGTGCTCAACACGGCCAACGGCTGTTCCGTGGTAACAGAGGGCAACTGTGCTGCCTTTATAACACGCCCCACCTGTTCTTGCAGCATCTGGCTCTGCCGCAGGTAGGCGGTCGCGGTTTGTTCCGCGGTTGGGGCATCCTCTGGCGTTTCCACAATGTCCAATTCTTCTTGCAGGGCTTGCTGGGCACAGTGCTGCAGGCGTGAAAATGCCCAATCGGCACCGTCCAGCTCCCAATCTGAGAACTGACGGTAGTTTTCCAGCGTGGCGGTATGCAGACGTACAAGCCGCTGTGCCCCAAAGTGCAGTGCTCGGTGGATGGCCAGGGCGAAAATCAGCCAGGTAAAAGTGGCGGCCCGATCCCCGGCGATGCGCAGCTCCTGCTCACGGCGACTTTTGGGTGCCCGCCGTAACGGTACGCGAAAAGTTAGGGCACCATCCGGCAAATCAAGTCTGTCCAGTTTGCTGCGCAGCCAGGCGATGACTTCCTCCCGCGATTGCCGGGCCAGCCTCTTTGCGGCGGCTTCCTGGATAACCAGCGCCTTGGCGGCTACGTCATCCTGCCGCTTTTTTCCGATGCCCTCGGTCTGGTGCAGCGCAATAACCAAGCACCACGATACGATTTGAGAGACCGCCTCCCGTGTGCGGTCTTTTTCTTGTAAAAGGTCACGCATGGGCGGCCTCCTCCCCTTCTTCCATCAGGTCAAACAACGTGGGGGCGCTCTGCTCCGCATCGGCGGTTTCACAGTAACCTACGCCATCGCGGAAATAATCTGGGTTCAGCTCCACGCCTTTCCCCTTTCGGCCCATCTTTACAGCCAGATACGGTACTGTGAACAGGCCGGCAAAAGGGTCAGCTACCAGATCGCCCGGATTAGAATAGCGGTTGATGAGCCGCTCCACAATATCCAGCTGCAGCGGGCAGACGTGCATCTGCTGGCGGCGTCGGCTCTGGCTGGTGTTGAGTGTGCGCATGCGGTTTATGTCGTCCCATACGGTCATGTCCCAGCTGCCGGGTGCTACCACCATAAAGGTGGACGGCAGGCGGCCGTCTTTGTCGAGTTCCTCGGCCAGTTTTACATGCTCGTTGTAGTCGTAAACGGTGCCTCGGCTATACTTGCGGTAAACGCTTTGCAGCTTGCTTACCGGGATGCGTTCCAAATCTTCCCGCCCGAAAGGCCGGTCGCCGCTTGAACGCCAGAAAGCATGGGCATCAATCTGCCATTGTGCGCGGGTGTAGTTGGCCTTGTCTTTGCTTACCCGCACATCGGCATAGCCTTTGCTGTGGTCGGTGGGCAGTTTGCGGAACAGCAGGATGTATTCCGGGCAGCCTACGCCCATTTTGGTGCCGTCCTTACATTGCTCGGTCCAGCCCAGGCGGTAGGTCTGGTTATTTTCCCGCACCACATCGGTAACAACGGTAATCATGCCAAAGTAGGCAAAGCCGTGGCGGATGAAGTGCGAGATGCAATCCGCGTGGAACGGCTCAATCGTCGGCATCCCCATGCCGGTGACGTTGCCAAACTGCACACGGTCTTTTACGTGGATGGCCGCCACGCGGCCCGGCTTCAAGGTGCGCAGCAGTTCCGGGGTCAGGTAGTCCATCTGCTTGAAAAACTCTGCATCGTCCGGGTTATGGCCAAAATCGTTATAGCTGGGGCTGTATTCGTAGTGATTGCCAAAAGGAATGCTGGTCACATACAGGTCAATACTGTCCGCGGGCCAGCTGCGCACCTCCTCAACGCAATCGTTGTTGATGGCGGTATAGTTTTTGCCGGTGACTTCCACACGCTCACATCCTATCGTTCGTTTCAGGGCTTCCAGGGCAAGGCTGCCCAGGCCGTAGGTTTTTATGATTCCTTCCATCTGGGCGCTCAGTTCATCGTACTGCCGCCATTTGCGCTGCAAAGTCAGCAGCACTTCGCTTTCGGTATCCATGTACAGGATGTCGATGATGACCGGATTTTGCTGCAAAAAGCGGTAGATACGGTGGACGGCCTGGATAAAGTCGTTGAACTCGTAGTCGATGCCCATAAAGATGGCTCTGTGGCAGTACCGCTGGAAGTTGCAGCCCGACCCAGACAGGCTTTTTTTGGTGCCGAACAGCCGGGTGCGCCCCTGCGCAAAGTCCATGACGCGCCGTTCGCGGGTCTCTAAGTCCATGTTGCCGTAGATGTCCACCATCTCCGGCAAGGCCCGCTTCAAGGCGCGGCGCTCTTCTTCAAGGTCGTGCCAGATCACAAAATGGTCAGTAGGGGCAGCAGCTACGATGCGGGCAGTTTCAGCAGCACGGATCTCGATGCTGTCGCGCTTTTCCCGCGCGGCATCGGTCAGTCCCATGGCGGCATCATGGCCCAGTTTAAGCTGGCCGTCCGGCTCAAAATCGGCCGGGCGTTCAGCGCTGGTCAACTTGTGGTAGCGAATATCCATAGGCGGCAGGCTGTAGCCCTCATCCGAAAAGCCAAGGTCGGATGGCTTTTGCAGAAACAGCCCCCAACTAGCACACCAGATCCAGAACTCCCGCTCCCTGCCTGGGTACAGGGTCAGGTTGTTGGCCTTGGTCGAATCGCGCTTGAAAAACCGCGTCAACGCCTGCCCGGTGTCCATCACTTCCAAAAATCCGGCATAGTGGATCAGTTCTTTGTAGCGGTTGGGGCTGGGTGTGGCGGTGTTGGTCAGCTTATACCGTACACCCTTGAACTTTTGCATAAATTCTTGATAGGTCTTGCTGCCAAAGCTGCGCAGCGTGGCCGCTTCGTCCAGGCTTACGGCCGTAAAGTAATGCGGGTCAATATCCCCATCCCGGACGCGCTCATAGTTGGTCAGGATGATGGGCACCTGGCAGGCTTTCACCTCGGCCATGGTGCGGCAGTAAGGCGGTTCGTCCAGCCCCAGCAGATGTACAGCGTCCGCACGAAACTCTGGCATGACGTTCAGCGGCATCACGATCAGCGTCTGACCGCCGATGTGCTTTTGCAGGATGCGGCACCATTCCAGCTGCATGACGGTCTTGCCCAGGCCGAACCGGGCAAAAAGGCCGCGCCGTCCACCGCGCAGCGCCCACAGGACGCAAACACGCTGGTGGTCTTTCAGGGCTGGGCTGATTTCGGCAGGATCAACCTCAATACCGCTTTGCGGGGCAATATCGATCTTGTTTTCCAGAAATTCCCGGTAAGTCATACATCGCCCACCTGCTTTCTGGATTGAGTAGCGTTTTTCATAGCGAATCTCCATTTATGTCGTTTTATCTCAATTTTTTGATGTCGGAATCGGGCAAGCTCTCAACTTGCATCTGGCGGTAAAGGGGCGTGTCGAGCCCTAACTCCTCATGGCAGGTGATGGCAAGGAGCTTGTCCAGCTGCGTTACCTGGGCGGGCATGCACTCTTTTGCAGCTGCGCATATTTCGGCGATGCTGGGCGGAAACTTCATCGTTTGGGCCAGCTTTACAACACCGCGGGCACAGGCTGCATAGGGGATGTCAGCCAGCGCCACCGCCCATGCCTGGGTCATAGCTTCCGGGTCATTGCCACGGAACAACGTGGGCCAGTAGTTCAGGGCACCGTTCAAAAACCGGGCAGTTTCCTCGTAGGTCATGGGGTACCTCCTGCAATGCGGCGCAGCACCGCGCGGGTCTCATCCAGGCTGCTGCGCTGTGCGGTGGCACTATCCCGCTGCTTGCCCTCCCATGTACGCACCGCGGCTTTCCAATCCTTCATGCTGTTTTTGCCCACCTTCCAGCCGTTGGCAGTGTAGTAGTCAATAAACCGCTGGGGGTCTACGGCGTTCTGGCGCTCACGGCAATAGGCGGTCACCTCTGCCAGTGTGGGTGGGGTAAATCGTTTCCGCGCAGGTGTACGCGCTATACTATCTTCGACGTTAGGAGAAGATAGTATATTCTCCTTCTCCTTTTCCTTTTCTTTGGTATGTTTGGTATCGTCTGGTATACCAGATGTACCATCGTATACGGTGGTATCCCACCGTTTGCGGATGTTTTCCTGCTGCTTTTTGCAGAAATCGCTGTATTTCTTGGTGTCTCTGTCTATCTGCTCCCGAATCGTCGGCCAAACAAACCGCTCGTTCCCACGAAGATCAGGCTCTGCGCCCGTCATGCTGTAGGTTAGGCATGCTGTGAACAAACGCCCGCGCTCCGCGTCGTTGAGGGGTTCAACCGATTTTAAGTAGCTGTGATAGAGGCACACATACTCACGCGCCATAGGCTACACCCGCTTACTCTACGCCGGCAAAGAAATCATCGGCATCGCTGGGGGCCGGTGCAGCGTCCGGCATGGGGGTCTTGCCAGAGGTCTGCTGGGGTGTGGGGGCATCTGCCTCAGGCACCTCGTTGAAAGTCGCCTCTACCGGCTCAGCATAGCCGCGCTCCTCGGCGGTGTACAAGGCACCCAACCGCGCGGGGAACGCCTCACGCAAGGCCTGCACCAGCGCCACCTTGCGGATCATCGTGGCAGGCTTGCCGCTCCACTGGCCATTGGGGCTACCATCCGATTTGCGGCCGGTATACTCGGTCATGCTGACTTCGGCAGTACTGGGGTAAAGGCGGTCTTTGCGGTAGACCTTGGCCCAGCCGCCCAGCAGCTGTTCATTTTCCAGCACAAGGCAGCCTTCGCGCCGCTCGATTTGGCCGTCCGCGGTCTCAACAATGACACCGGCCTGTTCGCCGTTATAGTTCGGGTCGGCATCGGCCCGCTTTTGGAAGGTCTCTTTGCCGACCACCATCGTGGCGGGCGAGCTACCATACTTGATGCAGTACGCCTCGCGCAGCCAGGGGTTCAGGCTATTGTATTTGCACAGGTTGATGAACATCACGACCTCCTGGTCGGTGATGCGCTCGGCGTTGCCGCTGACCAGATAGTTCTTCACAGTGGCAGGTGTCAGTTTGACTTCTACCCCGTTGGCGGTAAAGGTGCAGGGCTGTTCCGAGGTTGTCTTTGCCTTTTTCACAAGGGCGTTTCCATATTGTGCCATAGCGAGTTCTCCTTATTTTTCTTGTGTGGCCGGTACGCGGCCAAATTTGATATGGTTTTCAACCAAAAATTTCTTTAGGCTGTTCAAAACTGCTTTGTCGGTGTAGTAAACGCGGAAGTCCATGTACAATTCAACCGTGTCAGCGGCTTCTGCTGTGCTCTCGACGGCAGCAGGTGGTGCAGGGGGCGTCTCCCCTGTCAGCTGGTGCCGCAGCCCGGCCAACTGTTCCGGTGCTACAGGTCGGGCGGCTTCCTGTTGTCGGATGTGTTCCAGCTGCTGGTGCTTGCGGATGGCCGCGCTAAGGTTCAGCCCTTCGTTCAAATACACATCCAGACAAGCGGGGGCATCTTGTCCACAGCTCTGGCGGATGGTCTCCATGCTCTCATGGATACGCTGCACGGTGGCTTCCAGTTCCATGCGGATGGCATCTATACTGTAGGTTTTGTTTAGCCACTTGGGGTTCCAGACGGCGGCGGGCGGTACCATGGCAACCAACTCACCGGCGATGGATTGGTAGATCTCGATAATGGTGCCGCGCTTGCGTTCCTTTTCAACACCCTCAAATTCCTTGACCTGTGCATCGATAGCCTTTGACGCGGCGGCGATCATACCCTCGACCTCTTTGCACTGGCGTTCAAAATTCTCATAGGGGGCCAGATACTGGGCCTTTACCTCCCGGCGCTTGGCAGCCAGCACATCGGCCAGCTTATTGAGCGCTGCGCGGTCTGCCTTGGCACCGCCGATCGTTTCGGGTGTGTAGGCCCGGTCTTTATATTGGGCAAGGCTGGCTTCAACCTCGGCCTTGACTTCCTCGTAGTTCCACGCTACGGCGGGCAACGGCTGCTCCCCCGGCGCGGAGATAATCATCTGTACCATAACAGGTTCCTTCCTTTTATATAGAGGGCAGGATCAGGTCGGGCAGTGTGTCACTCTGCACATAGCCCCAAAACGCGATCTCAGCCTGCAGCAAATAGTTCAGATCATCCAGCAGGTCAGCCCGCTCAAAACGATAGTAGCGGGTCTCGGCGCGGCTACCGTCACGGTAAAAACGCTTGAACCGGCAGTTCAGCACGGCAAAATCCCAACCGGTAGCCAACAGCTGGTGCAGGATTTGGACGTAGTAGTTGTCCGGGACGCGGCCCTGACGGTGGCCGGCTTCATCGGTGTAGGTCCACTTTTCCATCTGCATGCTGCGCAAAATCTCTGTGGTTTTACCCTCGTAGATGCCCCGGCGGCCATCTTTGTCCAGTAGACGCCCGTCCAGTGTGGCAAATAGCCACGGATACTGCGGATGACGTACCATGTCAAAAGCACCGCCGTACTGGACGGTATATTCCGGGTGGTCTAGGGTGAATAGCTCCCGGATGGGGGCCTCTGCCTCGTGCCCATACCGCACACAGGCTTTGCCGCTGATGTCCTCCGGCTGGCGACGCTGCGTTTTGTAGTACCATAGCTGCTGATTAGTCATGTAGGGATTTTTGCCGATGATGGCACTGGCCTCACTGGCACCAATGCCGCAAAGGCGCTGTTGTAGCCATTCGGCCTCATTGGCGGGCTGTGCAAGGCCCGTGTCGATGTGCTCAACCATGGGCGATCGCCTCGTCCAGATCTTCCAGCATCGCGGTGGCGCGGCCAAGGTAGTAGCAGACGTCCATCATGCTGTGCTGCGCCTGCTCGCTGGTGGAATGCAGGGTGCCAAGTTTTTGCACGGCCATAAATACAGCGGCTTTGGCTCGGCTGAGCTGCTCTTGTTGGCGGCGGCAGCGCTCTTTCTCGGGCGTGGTGAACTGCCCGTTCCGCGGGTTACGCATGGGGCGTCACCTCCCCTGCCAATGCCAGCATGTCAGCGCATTCGCCCTCGCCGCAGGCGGCAGCCCCGGCCATTATGCGGATGCGGTTCAGCTGTCCGATCTCGGTCATGCTTTTGTTGTGCAGAATGTCCTGCACGGTGCGGTAAAACTCGAGGAGCTTGTCCGGCGCGTTGGTGCGGAATGCCTCGCGCATTACATACGGTGTCATTGCAGCATCACCTCCATTTCGCACAGGGTAAACCATGCGCCGCAGACCCAGTTCAGGGCGGCGATGGCGCCGATCAGCGTCAGCACGGCTGACACCGGGGCGGTAGGCAAGGAAGCCAGCGCGGCCAGCCCCAGCAGGGCCAGCATCACCGCACAGGTCTTGCAAAAGACCTTGCCAAAACGCACGGCATGCAGTAAAATATGGTTGTGGATTTGCGTGAGTTCACATCTCTGGCCGTTCGGGTGCGCCAACACCCGTGCGGCCTCTTTGTTTGTGGGCATAATGTTTCTCCTTTCGTGGTTCAGCAAATCAGGCTTGCGATCTGCTCGACGGTCATGCTGTTGAAACTGCCGTAGTGTCGATATACCCAGGCGCGGCTGCGGCCCAGGATCTTTGCAACCTTGGTCGGGCCAAACAGCAGTTCGCCGGGGAACAGTTCGGTGGCGCGGGCGCGTACGCTGGACAGTGTGTCGTGGTACAAAGGCTTTTCGCGGGGCATGAAAGCATCATCTCCTTGTCGAATTTTGCCGGTCCGGACAATGGGACAGGCAAGGTGGTATAATAGTGCTGCAAGAAAATCGAGCGTTCGCTTAAAGCGAATTTCACGACAAAAAAATAAAATCTGCCGGGAAATTATACACAGTTTCGATTTTCTGCACAGTTCCCCATTGGGGAACAGTCTTCCCAGATTCATAGTTCTGCAACGTGGCTACGCTGACACCGAGGGCCTTTGCAGCCTCCTGCTGGCTAAGACCAGCGTTTACTCTGGCAGCAGCAAGCGTGATTTTGGGAAATTTCTGCATCTGCATTTCATGGATCACCTCCGTTTCTGTCTCTTATAATACTCGCTATAAGCGAATTTGTCAAGCTAAAAGCGAAAATATTTTTGTAAAATATTGATTTTGTTTTGCTTTTAGCGTATAATGAGGGCATGAGGAGTTGATTTTATGAGTGACAACGCCAAAATGGTCTTTGCGGATAACCTTAAATCCTATTTGAACGCAAAGGGCCTCACCCAACTGGATCTGGCCAATTATATGGGGTGTTCCAGTTCCACCGTGTCAGATTGGTGCAACGGGCGCAAGTATCCCCGCGTTGATAAAATGCAGCGTATGGCAGATTGGCTGGGTGTTCGGATGTCCGACCTTACCAGTGAGCACGATAAACTCGATGATGCCGATATAGCGTTCTATAACCGTTATAAACAGCTGACCGAGGAAGAAAAAGAAGATATGCGCGACTTCCTCGATCTTGTGGATGCTCGGAGGAAGCGCCGCGAGAAAGGCAACTGATGTTCAGCACTTCGGAATTTTACAGCTATTGCCGCACACACGATGTGGACATTATCCCCTTTGACCGCCTGCCGGCCGAGGCCACAACAGTGCGTTACCATAATGCCTATGCGGTGGGGCTGAATTTTCTAAAATTGAAAACGGTCCGCCAGGTTCGCACGGCGATGCTGCATGAATCCGGCCATCTGCACACCGGGGCGCTGCACAAAGTGGACAGCCCATTTCAACTGGTGGCACAGAACGAGCACCGCGCTGATGCAGATTCTTTCCGCCGCTGCTTGCCAGCCGAGGAGATCCGCCAGGCCATGCGCCAGGGCTATACCGAACTCTGGCAGTTGGCCGACTACTTCGACCTGGACGAGGACTACATAAAAAAGGCCCTGCACTACTGGACAGAGTGCAGGGGTATAGATTTCAATCAATAAGGAAGATGCGCCATGGGATTTTTGGATTTTCTGAAAAAGGTCATAAACCCCGCTGAAACGTCGGCCGAACCGCATGAAAAGCCACCACGTGAATATACGCCGACTACCTATAATGGACTAGAGCGCAGTTATCATTATACGGAGGTAGAGGTACGAGTATTGTGGCAGTTTGGTGGGATGTATGGCAAGACCTGCGCAAGTGCTGGTATGTACCGCGGTCAGACTCTTGAACTGCTACCCCAAAAGCATGAGGGAGACAAAGATGCGGTTCTGGTTCGATGGAAAGACCAGGATGTTGCAGTTATGCGCTCCAATCGTATGCGGGATATGGTTCGCGCGTGGATCAGCGATGGGTTGCCAGTGATAGCTAAGGCGTATGTAGTTGGTGGAGAAGACAATCTACTGTTAGAGGTCGCTTTTTATGGGAAAGCTCAGCACCATGCTTCTGTTAAGAAAGCAGATAACAGTAAGTATCAGCTTACCCCTTCCCTGGCTTGCCTGTGCGAAAAACGGTTTATTGCTTTTGATCTTGAAACAACAGGTTTTGACGCTGAAAAGGATCGCATTATAGAAATTTCGGCGGTGAAATTTGTTGATTGCAAACCCATGGATTCTTTTTCTACACTGATAAATTGCGGCATGCCGATTCCGAAAGAAGCCAGTGAAGTCAACCATATTACAGATTCAGATGTATCGGATGCGCCAGATGAGCCTGTAGCAATTAAGCAATTTGCGGACTTTATCGGGGAGGATGCCCTAAAAGGCAAGGACATTTTGGTTGCACACAACGCCGCATTTGACAGTGCTTTTTTGAAAGCGGCACTGCGGCGGTGTGAAATGACTTCGCGCATGAAATTTGTAGATACGCTTACATTCAGCCAGCGCCGCCTGCCAACGTTAGAAAACCACAAACTGCAAACAGTGGCAAGTGCATTGGACATACAGCAGCAACAGGCTCACCGGGCCGAGGATGACGCACATGTATGTGGAGAGGTCTTGGCTAAGTTATTGACAGATTGGCTGGCTACAGAACGTGCAAAATTTGAAGCACTTCTGCCGGAAGAACAAGCAATGTGTCTGTGGGTGTATCGTACGCTTAAGCGCCAGCGCTGCAATGTTGATCATCTGTCGTTCAGCCCTTCTTCTTACCTGTCGGTCAACTACTGGCACAGGGCAATGCGTATAAAAGTGCGCGCCCAAAAGCCTTATATCCTTGTGGATGAGGCAGTAACACTGCCTGATGGCATCGACACAGCCCCCGCTACGCAGACCGATGGCAGTGGCTTTATACGCGTGTTTTTTAGCGCCCCGGAAGAACTGGAATGGTTGCAGCCATGGATTGCGGCCACTTATAAACGCGTAGCAGAGGAAACTGCAACCGCATGGAAGGAAGCAAAAATGCGAAAAAACATCCAAGCCACCGAGGACGCACAGGTTAGGCTATTTTTATAATGCGTTCCCAATAACATCCGAAATTTAAAGCAAGGAGGATCCTATGAAAAAACAAATTTCCATAACCCTCGCCGCCATCATGCTGGCCGGTCTTACCGCTTGCGGTACATCCACCCCGGCGGCATCGTCTGAAGCAACGGCTCCGGCGTCCTCGGAATCCGAGGCAACCGCCGAAGAACCCTCGGCAGATTCTGAACTGGATGCGACGGTCGATGAGGCCGAGCAGGCCCTAAGCGACATCGGCAGCATCGACGTGGATAAAGGCCTTTTCGATGTGACCATCACCTTCCCTGCCGATTTTGCTACTGACATCACCCAGGAGGAAATCGACCAGCAGGTCGCGGACGGCAAGGTCCACAGCGGTCAGATCAACGAGGATGGCAGCGTCACCTATGTGATGAGCAAAGACCAGCACAAGGCTATCGTGGACGGTATCTCAGAATCCATCCAGTCCACGCTGGATGGTATGGTTGGCACAGAGGATTATCCCAACTTTACAGCCATTGACCACAACGAGGATTATACGAATTTTACTGTAACGACCACCACTAAGCCCGGCGAGACCGCCATTAGTGATTCTATGTCGGTGCTTATTTTCGCCACCTGCGGCCAGACCTACGGCATCGTAAGCGGCGATATCCCGGAAAATATCCACGTGGATTTCGTCAACGCTGACTCCGGCGAACTTGTCACGTCTTGGGATTCCGAGAACATGGCAGAATAACAAAAAAGAAAAACGCCCCACGGCGGCAACCGTGGAGCAGTTATAAGGAAATGAAAAAATGTGCCGAAAGAAAAGCAAAGCGGAAAATACCATTGAAACAAGGTTAATAGAAAATATAGACGACTATATCAAGTATAGACTTGATGACCAGATAAATTGGTACGACAACAAAGCAGCAAGGGCTCAGAGATGGTATAAGGTCTATCAGGTGACTGAACTTATTATTGCAGCGTTAATACCATTGTTATCTGGATATGCTGCGAGTAGTACACTTATCGCGGTAATAATCGGAGGGGGTGGCGCGCTGATTACCCTGATTGAGGGAATTTGCAAGCTATTCCGCTTTCACGAAAATTGGATTGAGTACCGTTCAACTTGTGAACTCTTGCGGCATGAGAAATACCTTTATCAGATGAGGGCGTTCCCGTATTGCAAAGAGGAAAGCTACGAGCAGATGTTTGTAAAAAATGTTGAGTCGCTTATTTCTGCGGAAAGCTCAAAATGGAAAACAAACAATGTCACCCAAGTTGGGGAAGAAAAGAAAAATCAATCTGCAACAGGCTCATAAGTTTTTGCAAAAATATCGGGTTTGCAGGGATATTGTTCGCCATTGATGCCAGTAATGATCCAATCACCAGGAGAGGCATGCATAATTCCCTCCAATGTGTGAATGTATAAATCTTTTTGGGTTTGATAGGCATCTACTGTGACGGGCTTTTTCTGAAATTTCATAGAATCACCTCCATACCAGAAAGGATGAACAAAAATGCCAAATTTATACGACTATCGGATCTTTATCAGCCATGCGTGGAAATATGGGGAAGAATATATGCGGCTGGTGCAATTGTTGGATCAGGCACCATACTTTCACTATTACAATTATTCTGCACCCAAAGAGCGTCCGCTTGAATTAACGAGTGAGTGGGCATCGAAATCTGAAATCCAACGTGCAATATCCAATAAAATTGGAAAATCTCAAATTGAACTGGTACTTGGCGGAATGTATGCGGACTATCACGATTGGATGCAATATGAGGTTGACGAAGCAAAAAGAATGGGAAAGCCGATTCTGCTAATAAAACCATGGGGACAGACGATGATCCCTCGTTACTTACAAGATGTAGCTGATGACATAGTTGGCTGGAACACAGACTCAATTGTCAGCGCCATTCGCCGATTAGTATAATTATAAAAACAGCTCTACCAGCGGCAACTGGCAGAGCGTTTGCATAGATCAGCTTGCCCGGAACGGACAATATAGACCCAACACTCTATATATTACCACCTCCGGGCAGGCTTGTCAAAGTGTACCCTGAGGGAGGTAAAAATATGCGTCGCAAAATTACAGCAGGGCTCATCCTGCGCAAGGATGGCCGCTACCAACGCAATGAACTGATCGGCGACAAACGGCGGACTTTCACCGCCAAGGACCCGGCCAAGGTGTGGGCCGACATCCAGAAAGCCCAGGAAGAATACGAGGAGCAGGAGTGCCAGCGTATCATTACCCGCGATTCTGGGCCGCTGTTCTCTGTCGTGGCAGACGAGTACCAGGCAATTGTGGAAAAGATGAAAGAGGGTACCCGGCGCAGCTACATGCCCAATATCCGCCGCGCCCGGGAGGCTCTGGGTGAGTACCGCATGCGGGAGATCCAGCCCTACATGATCGCCGAGTTCCTGCGCTCCCCTGTTTTCGAGGGCTGTTCCGCTTCGACCGTCAGCAACCAGAAAACCGTCATCAACAACATCTACCAGTTCTGGATCGATAGTCCAAAGTGGCGCGGTGACTGCAACCCTGCAGTGCAGACCCGGATGCCCCGCGGCCTGCCCCGCAGCAAGCGTCCACCGCCTACCGAGGAGCAAGTGCAGATCGTCAAGGATCACTACCTGGACCCGGATGCGCTGCTGCCGGTGGCGTACCTTTGCACGGGAGAGCGCCGCGGCGAGATGCTGGGCATCCAGCTGAAGGACATCGACTTTAAAAAGCGGGTCATCCACATCTACAAATCCGTGGAGCACATTAACAACGCGCCACACATGCGAGACTACACCAAGACCCCCGCAGGCATCCGCAAAGTTCCCCTGCTCTCCATGCTGGCCGAGGCATTGGAGCCAATCCGCCACCTGCCGCCGGACACCTACATCATCGGGTTGGACACCAAGCCAATCACACTGAAAAAATACGAAACGATGTGGCAGCGCTTCTGGCGCAAGTACGGCGTGGGCGAGGAAGTTGTTCACACCAAGCGCGTGTACCGCCGCGGTCGCAGCGAGGTTGTGAAGTACAGCACTTGGCGCGTCCCTGTCTGCGGTCACCAGTTCCGCCATGAGTACGTCTGCATGCTGGCCATGGCTGGTGTGCCGGAGGAAATTGCAATACAGCTGGTGGGTCACGCCAATGCAAAGATGATCCACGAGGTCTACATGGCCCTCAAGCCACAAATGCTGGAAGATGCTCGTAAGCGCCTGGATGCGTTACTGTAAATGCGCCGCATGATACAATTTTGAAAGTCCGAATTATAACACAATAAAAAAGAAAAATAAACGCTTTTCGGGTGCAATTGCCTTATACACAGCGGTGATACGTCCAAATAATAGGCTTCGAGACTCGTATCCCGCTCCAAATTAAGAAAGAGGCTTACCCGGGAGGGAGCCTCTTTTCTTTTTTACAAAGAAGGAAATATTATGTTAGACGCTTTTCCAATTTATCACTGGTTTCACAATGGCAACCCCTACTCGGGGGCGGAGCAAGGGATGCGGTATGTCATTACGCCGGGCAAAAAGGCCGACCCGGCGGACGAGAGCGGCAAGCGAAAGATCGAGTTTTTGACCGTTACGGTCTGGCCCGGGCCGTGGAGCGTTGAGCACACCGCCGAGGAAAAGATACGATCCGCTGAGTTTGAGGGCAGCCAGGCGGGGCTGGATGCTGCCGTGGCCTGGCTGCATGAGTGCTACAAGGGTGATATGCCCCGCTGGACGAACATCCCGTCCATTTTGGACTGCGAGCCGGATCGCTGACGGTCCGGCACAATAGAAAGAGAAAAAGCTTATGGTACAGGTTGACTTAATAACCGGCTTTTTAGGCGCAGGAAAAACAACGTTTCTGCGCAAATATGTGCACTGGCTCAACGCCCGCGGGCAGCGCGTCTGCATTTTGGAAAATGACTTCGGCGCGGTGAACGTTGACGTAATGCTGCTGCAGGATCTGCTGGGCGACAATTGCGACATCGAGACCATCAGCGGCGGCTGCGATTGCGACACCCACCAGCGCCGGATGCGCACCAAGCTGATCTCGCTGGCGATGCAGGGCTTTGACCGCGTACTGGTGGAACCCAGCGGCATTTTCGACGTGGACGAGTTCTATGACGTGCTGCGGGACGAGCCACTGGACCGCTGGTACACGCTTGGCAATGTTATTGCCATTGTGGACGCGCTGCTGGAAACGCAGCTCAGCCCCCAAGGCGAGTATCTGCTGGCCAGCGAAGCCGCCAGCGCGGGCATGGTGCTGATGAGCCGCTGCCAGCTGGCCGCCCCCGGCCAGGCTGAGGCAACACTGGCGCATTTGAACCGTGCGCTGGAAGCCTGCCACTGCGCCCGCCGCTTTGCTGCGGACACCGATGCGTTGTGCAAGCCCTGGGACGCCCTGACCGACGCCGATATGCAGCGGCTGGATAGCTGCGGCCACTGTCAAGCCAGCTACGTCAAGCTGCATTTTGATGAGCACAAGGCGTTCACGTCGCTGTATTTCATGGAGCTGCACCTTACGCTGCCCCAGCTGCAGGATGCCGCCCGGGCACTGTTTGCTGATCCGGCCTGCGGGCATATTTTGCGCATCAAGGGCTTTTTGCAGACCGTTGACGGCTGGTGCGAACTGAATGCCACCCGCGACACGATGCACGTAGAGGCTATTCCCGATGGGCAGGAAGTGCTTATCATTATTGGTGAGGAACTGGACCGCTCGGCCATCGAAGCGCATATTGGACAGAAAACTGCCGACCAGGAGTGATTTTTGTTTGCACCTTATCGGCCCTGCCTACCTTACGGCAGGGCCTTTTATAATGGCAGGCCGCCGTTAGGCCTTCCTTTTGGGGCTCCAAAAGGAACACATAAAAAGCAAAATGCTGTTTGAACGAGAAACCGGCCGCAAGGTGGCCGGTGAGGGAAGTCTCAAGCCGCAAACGTAGGAAAATCACTTATCAAACGCATTCGTCCCATAATACCAGCGGTCCACAAAAGTTTCCACGACCAACGGTAATATAACAGCCATCAACAACACCCATAGGGCCACCAGGGCGCTGGCAAGGTCGTCGGTAATCACGGTCAGGGCGCGGTGCAAAATTTTACCGGCAAACACCGGCATTGGGGTGCCAAACACCTGCAGCAGGTACCCCCAGAATTCCCCCAAACTAAACGCCCCCAAATAATCGCAGGGCAGCGTGGGGTTGCGGGTGTACACGCGGCGGCGCTGGTCGGCGTTGCGCCATAGCAGCTCCTTCTGCTTGATGTACCCCAAAACACCCATAATCAGCACGGCCATCCAGTAGGTGCCGCTGGCTTCGGTCCAGGTCATAGGCCGCCCCCCCTTTCCGTTTGGCTCCATTCTACCCTGCATGTCGAAATTTGTCAATCTGGCGGCCGGGCAGTTGCAATTTTGCTACAATATGGTATACTGATAAAATATGCAAATTTAACTGCCAACTATGAAAAAAAGGAGTTTTTATGCTGATCCCTGTACTGCTGTTTATTGTCGGGCTGCTGTTTCTCATTAAAGGCGGCGACTGGTTCGTGGACGGCGCATCGGCGCTGGCGCGGCGGTTCCATCTGCCCGAACTGCTGATTGGAGCCACAGTGGTGTCCATCGGCACTACCCTGCCCGAGGTCATGGTCTCCACGATGTCGGCGCTGTCCGGCCACGGCGAGATCGCTTACGGCAACGCCATCGGTTCGGTCATCTGCAATGCGGCGCTGATCGCGGCTATCACCATTGCGGTGCGCCCGGGCAAAGTGGACCCCAAAACGCTGAAAATGCCGGTGCTGTTCTTCTTTGCGGCGGCGGCCATCTACTGCGTGGCGGCTTACGGCTTCGGCAAGTTCACCCGTCCCATGGGCTTTATCATGCTGGCGATGTTCGTGGCCTACATCGCGGCCAACATCCACCAGATGAAGAACGCCCCCGCAGAGGATCATGAAGAGGAAGAAGAGACCATGCCCCTGCCCCGTATGCTGATGCTGCTGGTGCTGGGCGCGGTGCTGATCGCCATGGGCGCCAACCTGCTGGTGGACAACGGCACCCTGATTGCCCAGGCTTTGGGCGTGCCCGAGAGTGTTATCGCGCTGACCTTTGTGGCGCTGGGCACGTCCCTGCCGGAGCTGGTCACGGCCATTACCTCGCTCATCAAGGGCCACAGCGACCTGTCGCTGGGCAATGTGGTCGGCGCCAACGTGTTCAACCTGGTGCTGGTCAGCGGCGTGTCGGTCGCGCTGGCCCCCTTCACGGTGCCACAGAGCGCCACGATCTTCGGCATGAACTCCAGTCTGGTGCTGGAAATCCCCGTTATGATTGCGGTTATGGTACTGTTGACCGCGCCGGCCTTGGTTAAGGGAAAGCTTAGCCGTGTGCAGGGTGTGGCGCTGCTGGTAATTTACGCAGTGTTCTGCGGGATTCAGTTTACGCTTTGATTTTAATATGTTGCTTTGCGGGCGTCACCACCATGCGGTGACGTCCTTTTTTCGTGGCATCTTATCCAAGGCCTACCTTTTTTGTGACCAAAAGCGTACGCATAGCGGCTAGAAGCCGTTAAAAAAGGGGGACACCGCATGGTGGTGTCCCCCGCCGGCCGCAAAAAGCCAATCAAAAATTATTTTTTCTTACTCTCCCAGTAAGCCTTCACCGTTTCGCACAGCAGCGCGTGGTCCTTCAAATGCGGCAAACCGGAAATAATCGCCGCACCGCGGAACTCGCCGTTGACGTACAGCGGGAAGCCGCCGCCGCAGAAGGCGTAGTGCTCCTCGTCATGCTGCCAGGGGGCCTTGGCACCGTACAGCTCCCGCTCCACGGCGGCGCGCAGGCTGGTGGTGCCGGTCAGCTGCACAGTGCGCTGCTTCTTGTCCATCCAGTTGTTGTTGGTGGCGTCGGTGCCCGGCAGGAAGGACTGATACAAAATCATGCCATCCAGCACAATGCGCACCGCAATCGGCTTGGGAGCCTTCTCCCCCGCCGCACGCAGGGCACTGCCCAGGGCGTAGGCATCGTTAAAATCAAAGCTGTCAAACCGCACGGTGTTCTCCAGTTCGGTCAGTTCCTTTAAAAGAGCTTCATCATACATACAAAACAACTCCTTTTGCGGCAGCGCGAGCCGCCGTACAAATTTTCTCCGCCATTACTATAGCACAAGCGCCGCCAAAATGCGAGAGCAAAAATATACAAAAAGCCGCCCCAGCCTACTAACTGGGGCGGCAAATTTTTGCTGCTTAAATCAAAGCCGCGTCAGGCCTTAAGAAAGGAACCACTCGGGGCCAAGGCCGGTGACCGTAAAGGCGGTCAGGATGTACAGCAGAATGGAGCAGATGTAAGCAAACGGGATGGACAGCTTCAGGTAGTCGCGAGACTCGACCTTGGTGTAAGCCAGGCCCCAGGCGATCCAGCTCTGGGTGATGCAGGAACCAACGTTGACGGTGGTTGCCGGGATGGTGAACACGCAGAACAGGAACGGCACGCTGAAGTGACCAACGGCGGACAGCACACCCAGGGTGGCAGCGCCGCAGCCGTACAGGGTCAGGGGACCACGGAAGAAGCCCAGGATAGACAGGGCTGCAAACAGGGCGCAGACCACATACTCATTGGTGGGCATGATGCCGCCCAGAACTTCCTTGAAGTACGGGGAAGCGTAAGAAGCGCAGGTGTTGAACATGGGCAGGGTCAGCAGGAAGCCAACCAGCGGAGCGGTGTCGACCACGCCGTCATAGTACAGCTTGTTGACCAGCTGGCAGTTCTCTTTGAAAGATTTGTTCATCTTGCCGCAGAGGAACAGGGCAGCGAAACCAGCGATGACGAAGCCGCCGATAACGGAGAAGTCGAGCCAGATCTTCAGAACGACGGGAACGATGGGCAGGATCAGAGCGATCAGCGGGGCATCGGTCTGGGTGTTCTTCGGGGCAGCCTGGGCAGCCCAGGCGTGGCTCTTCTTGCCGATCTTCAGGTAGATACCGGTCAGCACGGAGACAACCACGACGCTGATGATCAGCGCATAGATGCCCCAGTGAGAGGTGTACCAGCTGAAGGAGAACTCAGGCATCTCATCAGAAGCGCAGATGAAGGCGCGCAGCTGAGAGAACTGCAGGACGGGGTTCAGGTACATACCAGCGGAGACCGAACCCATGAAGGTGAACATGGCGATTGCCTTGGGGATGCCCAGGGACATCAGGATGGGCAGGACGATAACGCCGATGGCGATAACGGGGCCGGCGCCCATCATGGCGGTGAAGATGAAGGCAGTCACAACGTTCAGCAGAACGATGGTGATGATGGGACGGTCGCCGCCCAGCTCAACAGTCTTACGGATCAGGGTGGAGGCGATGCCGGTCTCCATCAGGACGCGGCCAAACCAGGCGCCCCAGCAGACGTTGACCAGCGTGGTGCCCCAGCCTTCAGGGGCGGACTGGTAGATCTTGTTCAGGATCGAAACCAGCGTAGTGCCGGAGTCACCGCCGAACTGCAGGATGGGGTTCTCTGCAATAAACGTGGGAGATGCGACCAGAGTGCCCAGCAGAGAAAGGGCAGTCCAGACGATGGAGATGATCAGGAAGCCGATCATCAGGTTGTGACCTTTTACGCAGTAGTAGGCCAGGCCGAAAAAGGTCAGGACGAGGATAATGCCAATCACAAATTCCATAAAAAATTCCTCCTTCTCATGGTAGTCGCTTACAAAGGTGCGTAAGCGCAATGTGATTGAAAGATCGTGTTAAGTATAGCAGATTTTGTGCAAAATAGCAATAATATATTTCAAGAAAACAGAAAAAGTTTGAAATAATTGTTAACAAACGATGTATCGCTCATTCTTTGCCCATGGTGAAAAAAGTTATGACGTACGATAGATCACCCTGCAGTTTGTAGGGATTAACCCAACCTTTATGCAATCCGCACAACTTAGCACTGCACGGGTTTTACGCTCGAAAAAGAATTTTGTCGGAATATTTGTTTTTTGGGAAATGGTGTGTTACACTATATTTAATATGGGTAGGGTGGGTTGCTGCTCCGGCCTGCAGGTGCTGGACAGCGTGCTAAAGCAGGCCGACACCGCCATGTACGAGCAGAAAAAGCTGCACAAGCGCCTGCGCAGCGAGTGAGGTGCCGCCATGACTTACGTAGTAAAACGCATAGACGAACAGATGTACGGCTGCGAGGAACCCGCCCCGGGGGCGGAGGTTTTGGTCGATGTGACCCTGGTTGCACCCGACGGGGTGAAGCGGGTACTCCCCTACCCCGATGCAGCTTTGGCCGCCGCGGATATTAACGAAGGGGATACGGCGGTTTTAACTGCTGATGGGTTGCTGAAAAAAGTATAATAGCATGCAGTGCAAAAGAGGGACCACCTTGCGGTCCCTCTTTTCTTATAAAAAAGCCCTGCCGCAAAGTAGGCAGGGCCGAAGCACCGAAACAAAAAATCAAGCAAATCTCCTGGTCGGTCTATACCACACCCCAGTGCAATCAAAATCAACAGCGCGGTAAACGACAAACTGATCGGATACACCAGCATGATAGTTTGGAAGGTGCGGCTGCAGGGGGAGACGAGGTACACCTATGCTCACCACGGCCAGGCCGCCGCATTGAACAGCTGCTCCAGCACAGCGATAGCCGCCACAGGCAGTGCAAACAGCGGCAGCTTGTTCCGAATCGACCCGTTCAGCATGTCGATCTTGTTTTCTTAATGCTTTTGAAATAGCTGTGTTGTTTTTGACCCTTCCGTTATCCGTGTAGTTCCAAAACCGAGATCTCCCCCATTGGTACCTCGGTGCCGTCAGCCATAATCAGCAGTCCCTCAAACTCTGCCATCTTCTTTACCACGCCGGTCACGGTGCAGTAGGCACCGCCTGGCTTGCGGGTGTCGGGCACAAAATAGCAGACTTCCACGGTAGGATGCTCTTTTTTGGTCAGTGCATCCCGCACGGTTTGCAGCGTTTCGTCCAGTGCAGCCTGCTCGTACTCGTCTAGGGTGATGCGCTGGTCGGTCAGGCGGGCGGTCTCCCGCAGGGCGGCGTCCAGCCCGGTCAGCGCTGCAAAGGGCGAAAACTGCGCCGCGCGGTCGGCCCGAGCCATCGGTGCGTGCTTCTGCGAGACATGATGCGGCAGGTTGATAATGTCGTCATAGCGGTGGGTCATGCCTTGTGCCCTCCGATCTGTGCGTTGCGCTCCATGGCGGTGGCACCCTCCTGCAGGTCCATGCCCTTGATGATGGCATTTTTCCCGAACTTCTTTTTAATGGCCAGCATGGCTTGTTGGCGGCGGCGCTCCCGCTCCAGCTCCTTTTCCTCGGCGGCGGCCTGCTGCTGGGCGCTTTCGGTGATGGAGAAAAAGTCCAGCTGCTCGCAGCTGTCCTTCTCACGGGCGGCGTCTTCGTCCAGCACGCGGCAAGCCACCAGGTTCACCCGCCGTACCAGCAGGCGCTTGTCTACAATGCGGTCAAAAAGCTCTGTCACAGCGTCCAAAATCAACCGCGTGGAGGAAGTGTACTGCCTTAAATTCGTTGTGCCGTGGGCATGCTTGGGGATCTGCCGCCCGTAGCGGTCGGTGGCAACAGGGCCATGGTAGGCCGCATTGCGGGTGGGGTCGGTCAGATTTTCCCGGTCGTAGCCCACGGTCAGCACCAGCTGGTTGGTCATCAGGTGTTTGTCCACCAGGTCCAGCGCCAGCTGGTCAGCCATTTCCCGCACGATGAGCCGTGTCTGGTCGGCGGGCGTGGCGCAGTGCAGCACCTGGCCGCTGCCGCAGCTGTTGGCGGCGGGCTTGTAGGCTTTGATGTCCGCGATGGTGCAGGGTTCCCAGCCCCAGGCGTGGTCGATGAGCAGCTCGGCGTTGACGCCGAATAGCCGGTAAAGCATCTCCTCGTTGTAAAAATCCTGCGGCCCTCCCAGTGAACACCGTGCTACGTCACCCATCGTGAACATATTGTGGGTCTCCAGCTTTTGGGCGATGCCCTTGCCCACCCGCCAAAAATCCGTCAGCGGGGTGTGGTCCCACAGCAGGCGGCGGTAGCGCATCTCGTCCAGCGCGGCGATGCGCACGCCGTTTTCGTCCGGCTGGATGTGTTTGGCGCGGATGTCCATGGCGACCTTGGCCAGGTACAGGTTGGTGCCGATGCCCGCCGTGGCCGTGATGCCGGTGGTGGCCAAAATGTCCAAAATCATCTTGCGGGCAAATTCTTTCGACGTTAGGCCGTATAATTTCAAGTAGGCGGTGGCGTCCAGAAACACCTCGTCGATGGAGTAGCTGTGGATGTCCTCCGGCGCGACGTACTTTAAATAAACGTTGTAGATACGTGTACTTTGCTGGATGTAGTGGGCCATCTGGGGCGGCGCAATAATGTAGTCCAGCGCCCAATCCGGGTGGTCGGCCAGCTCCCGCGCGTCGCAGCTTTTGCCGGTAAAGGTGCGGTTGGGGGCGTTCAGGCGGCGCATAGCATTGACCTGCCCCACCTTTTGGATGACTTCAAACAGCCGGGCGCGGCCGGGGATGCCGTAGGCTTTCAGTGCCGGGGACACCGCCAGGCAGATGGTCTTTTCGGTGCGGGAGGGGTCCGCCACAACGAGGTTGGTTTGCAGCGGGTCCAGCCCGCGCTCCACACACTCCACCGAAGCGTAGAACGATTTCAAGTCGATGGCCATATAAATTCTCTGCGGCATGCGGCGCGCCCCCTCTCCCCTGGTTTGTATAGGTCTATTATATCGCACATCGCCCCAAAAGGCCAGAAACAAAATCAGGGAGAGAGCCGCCAGGCCCGCTCCCTGATTGGAGAATTGCTATTACACTCTCACCAACTCATACTCGGTGGTGCCAACGCCCAGGGCCTCGGCGGCCTCGATGGTGTGGGCGCCGTGGCGGCTGTTGACGCGCTCCATAAAGTGGTCACGGCCAGGGTCGGCGCTGTGCTCGACCAGGTCCAGGCAGGCGCGGTCCAGCGCGACGGGGTCCAGGCTGGACAGGATGCCGATGTCGCCCATGCAGGGGTTCTCGGCCACGGCGCAGCAGTCACAGTCGACGGACAGGTTCTTCATCACGGCCACATAGGCAATCTTGCCGGCAAAATGGTCGGCCACGGTGCTGGCGGCGTCGGCCATGGCCTCCAGGAAGGTGTCCTGCGGGCAGATGTTCTCCCACAGCACGGCCTGATCCTTGACCTTGCCGCCGGAGTGGATGTAGGCCTTGCCAGCGCTGGAAGCACAGCCGATGGACAGCTGCTTCAGCGCGCCGCCGTAACCGCCCATGGGGTGGCCCTTGAAGTGGATCAAAACCAGCATGCTGTCGTAGTTTTCGATGTCCTTGCCCAGCAGGTTCTCGCTCAGGACCTTGCCATTCTTCACGGGCCAGACAACGTCAGGTCCTTCGGCATCCATGATGTCAACGTCGAACAGGTCGCTCCAGCCGTGTTTTTTCATCAGCTGTACGTGCTTGGGGGTCTCGTTGCGGGCGCCGCCGTATGCGGTATTGCACTCGACCACGGTGCCGTGGACGGCGTCGATGACCGGCTTCATGAACTCGGGACGCAGGAAGTTCTGGTTGCCATCCTCGCCGCTGTGGACTTTAACGGCCACCTTGCCGGGCAGTTCCACGCCCAGCTGGCGGTACATCTTCAACACGGCCTCAGGGGTGATCTCCTTGGTGAAATAGACAGTAGACTTTGCCATAAAAGGTTTCCTCCTTTAAACTACATTATATCGATTGAAACCGCAGAGGCAGTTCCAAATTGCAATCGGACAGCAACGCACCATCGTGCAAAATTTCCTCGGCCGGGCCGTCGGCGGCAATGTGCCCTTCGTACAGCAGCACCACCCGGTCGCAGGTATCGTAGATAAAATCCAGATCGTGGGAGGCAATCAGCATCGCACAGGGCAGTCCCCGCAAAATTTCTATTAAGTTGTGCCGGTTTTTCGGGTCCAGCGCGGCGGACGGCTCGTCCATCAAGATCAGCTCTGGGTCCAGCGTCAGGATGCCTGCGATAGACGCAAGTTTCTTCTGCCCACCGGACAGCCGGTACACCGGCCGGTCGGCGCAATCCTCGATGTGCACCTGCTGCAAGGCGCGGTGGCTGCGGGCGGCCACTTCCTCGGTCGGGTAACCGTAGTTCTGCGCCGCAAAGGCGACGTCCGCCGCCACTGTGGGCATGAACAGCTGGCTGTCCGAATCCTGGAAAATGTACCCCACTTTCCGCCGGATAGATGCCAAATTTTCGCGCTGCATCGCAAGACCCGCCACTTCCAGCGTGCCCTGCTGCATGGGCAGAATACCCACCAGCAGCTTTAACAGTGTGGATTTGCCCACGCCGTTGCAGCCAACAAGGCCCACCCGCTGGCCGGACGCAATGTTCAGGTTTATATCCTGCAAGACCGGCGCGGCGCTGTGGCCATCATAACAAAAAGTCAAGTCCTGCATCGTCAGGATAGACTCGGAATTTGCCATAATATTGTTCCCTTTTTTACAAAAGTCGTCCGGCCAGCTCAAACACCGGCACGGCGCGGAAAACGGCGCAGTAGAAAACCGTTACGGCCAAAAACAGCCAACCGCCGTGCTTTTTCTGCCCTGGCGGAAAAGATCCTGCAAAGCCCCGCAGCTGCATGCTCTCGTACACCAGCTGGGCGCGGTCGATGCTGCGCAGTAGCAGCTGCCCCAGCAGTGAGCCCCACGCCCGGAACTGGATGCCCTTTTGCCCGGGTGCGCGCAGCGCATAGGCGGTGGCAATGCGGATACCCTCCTGCAAAAGCAGCACAATGTAACGGTATATCAGTAAAATTGTGGTGGTGAGCACCCGCGGACAGTGCAATTGCTGTAAAGCTGCGCAGACGGATTCCATCCCGGTGGAGGCAATCAGCACCCACACGGCCAGAAAGCAGAACAGCCCCTTGGCCAGCAGCACGCCCAGCGAGAGCATGCCTCCGGTCACGGACAGCGGCCCCGCATGCAGCAGTACGGTGCGGTCGAACGGCAGGTTGCACAGCCCCACCACGGTTAGCAGCACAGCCACGGGTTTAAACGCCCGCAAGGCGTCGCCGGGGGTAAAGTCCGCCAACTCCAGCAAAAGCAGCGGCCAAAGTCCCATACCCAGTACGCCGGTGAGCTGATATCGCCCAAAGGACAGCGTGACGGCCAAATACACTACCGCCGCCAGCAGTTTGGGCAGCGGGGCCAGCCGGTTCAGCCAGGTATCCCGTGCGGCCAGATCGTCCAGCCGGTGAACATCCTTAATGGCCCTGTGCAGACGATCCACGTCGATGCACCGCCTTTTTTACCAGTTTTACGCCCAAAATCACCACGGCCAGCACCACGACCGCGCCGATGATGCCCGCCGCGCTGGTCCCGGCAGCCGCGTCGGAGCCTGCAAAGTTGTAGTCCGGCAGCAGGGCCGTCCATTCTTGAATACGGGCAAAAAACGCCTGCACGGGGCCGGTGGTTTCCAGTTCGGTGCTGCCGGTCAAACGCTGCAGCGACCATTCCAACCCATCGGGGAAGGCAGATGCCAGCAGCGAAAGCCCGCCTGCGACGACCACGGCCGCGCCCGCCAGCACGCCCAGCGTGCCGCGTAAGGTCAGGCGCTGCTTCTCCCCGGCGGCCACGCCGCCCTGCCACAGCAGACTGGGGCGTGCCTCGTACAGAAAGGCAAGCACAGCGGCGGTAATGCAGCCTTCCACCGCGCCAATGGCGAGATGAATGGGCTGCATGGCCAGCAAAAACGCACCAAAGGGCAGCGCCGTAATGCCGGAGGCCAGCGTTTCTACGGATACCGAGAACGCCCCCAGCTGCAGCGAAAGGATGCAGCCGATCAGCGATGCGGCGATAATTTTCGCATGGTTCAGCCCCTTGCGGGTAAAGGCGCGCCAGATCAGCCCGCCCACAAAACAACCGTAGAACGCCATATTCCAGATGTTGGCCCCCAACGCCATCAGGCCGCCGTCGGCAAACAGAAGGCATTGGATGAGCAGCACGCCGATCATCGTCAAAAACGCGGCGTAGGGACCCACGATGGCGGCCAGCAGCATGCCGCCGCACAAATGACCGCTGGAACCCGTGCCGGGGATGGTAAAATTGATCATCTGGGCGGCAAAAACAAAGGCACCCATCACGCCCATCACGGGCACGGCCTTGTCATCGGGCTGCTGGTTCAGCTTGCGCACCGAGCGCCCCGCCGCCACCGCCGAACAGGCGTACATGACTCCGGCAACACCCGGCGCCAATAATGCGTCTGCCATATGCATGGTTAGTCCTCCTTATTTTCGGCCAGTTCGCGCAGGACCTGGCGTGTTACATCTTGATAGGAGCGGCCCGTGCGCTTGCAGATGGCCTTGATGCTCTCATACTCGGGATAGCAGCGCTCTTCTACATCCTCGAAAACTTCGTTCCCATTGCAATGGGGCACCAGGCACATTTTGACCTCTACATCACCCAGTGAGGTGGGAATGGTGTAAATATGGCGCTTCAAGATGCTGCGCTCCATCCGCACGCGGCGGATGCCGATGGTGGTGGTCTCCGCAAAAATGATTTCTTCCAGTGCGGGAATGTCCTCCTCCAGGCAAAGCACGGTCAAAAGGTACGCAGGACGGTTCTTTTTCATGTAGACCGGGCTGTACTGCACGTCCCGTGCACCCGCGGCCAGCAGCCGCTCCATCACGTAGCCCAGCGCTTCGCCGGTGGTGTCGTCGATGTTGGATTCCAGCTTGTAGATGACGTCCTGCGCGGCATACTCGCTGCCTGCGGGGCGGATGAGCATTGCCCGCACCAGGCCGGGCAGTTCCTGCTCCCGCTTTCCGGCGCCGAGACCAATTTTGGAAACGGTGAATTCGGCGGGCAGCTGGTCGCTGGTACGCACGGCGGCAGCAATGGCCGCGCCGGTGGGGGTGACGTACTCGCCCTTGGCGCCGGTGATGTGCAGGTTCAGGTGCTCAGCGGCGGCAATGTTCACCACGGCGGGCACCGGGATGGGCAGCACGCCGTGGGCACAGCGGATGCTGCCGGTGCCCTCGTACAGCACGGGGACGATGACGTCCTCGATGCCCAGATCGTCCAGGCATACGGCCGCAGCGGTGATGTCCACGATGGAATCCACCGCGCCGACTTCGTGAAAGTGCACGGTTTCCAGCGTGGCACCGTGGGCCTTTGCCTCGGCCTGGCCCAAAATGGTAAAGATGCGCACGGCCGTGGCGCGGGCGCGGTCGGTCAGATCGGCTTTGTTCAGGATGTCCAGCACCTCGGCCAGCCCGCGGTGTACGTGGTGATGGTGGCCGTGAGTGTGTTCGTGGACATGTTCATGGTCGTGGCAATGTTCAGCCTCGTGGTCGTGGCAGCAATGCCCATGGCGGTGGTGGTCGTGCTCGTCATGGTTGTGCTCATGCACATCGTGGGTGTGGCCGCACTCCTCCACCCCGCCGTACAGATAGGCCATATCGTGGTCGTGGTTCTCGTGCTCGGCGTCCAGCACCACGTCAAAATCGCAGGCGTCCAGCCCGGCCTTTTTCACTCGGCTGATGTTGATGCTGAACCCATCCAGCGGCAGGCTGGCCAGCGCTTTGCGCAGCACAACCTCGTCCGCGCCCAGGTCCAGCAACGCCGCCGTGACCATATCGCCGCTGATGCCGGAGTAACATTCCAGATACAGGGCGTCTTTTTTTTCATTCATACGTTAATCCTCTTTCGTGCCCAGGGCCAGGCGGTTGATTTGGGTGGCCAGATACCCGGCACCGTAGCCATTATCGATGTTGACGGTGGCAATGCCGTTGGCGCAGGAGTTGATCATCGTCAGCAGTGCGGAAAGCCCGCCGAAGCTGGCCCCATACCCCACCGAGGTAGGCACAGCAATGACCGGGTTCTGCACCAGCCCGCCGATGACGCTGGCCAGTGCCCCCTCCATGCCCGCCACGGCCACTACGCAGTTGGCGCGCTGGATAGGTTCCAGGTTGCCCAGCAGGCGGTGCAGCCCGCTGACGCCCACATCGTAGATGCGCTCCACTTTCGTGCCGAAAAACTCGGCCGTCTGGGCGGCTTCCTCGGCTACGGCGATGTCGGCAGTGCCGGCGGTGCAGACGGCCACGCAGCCGCGCAGCACCTTGCCGGGCTTTTCTACCTTTATAATGCGGGCAATGGAATCGTACACTGCACTGGGGCAGACGGCCTTGACCAGTTCAAACTGGTGGGGTGTGGCACGGGTGCCCAGTACCTCACCGTCTTCGGCGGCCAATTTTTCAAAAATGCTCGACAGAAATTCGTCGGCCTTGCCGCTGCAAAATACCACCTCGCCAAAGCCGGACCGCAGTTTGCGGTGGGTGTCCAGCTTGGCGTAGCCCAATTCCTCGTAGGGGGCGCGGCGGAAAAACTGCTCGGCGTCCTCGACGCTTATCGCACCGCTGCGCACCTGCTCCAACACTTGTTTTGCGTCCATAGCATCAGCCTTTCAGGTTCAGGGTCTCGTTCATGCTGCCCATGCGGTAGCCCTGCAAGTCCATAGTAACATACGTAAAACCGTATTTTTTAAACTCAGCCACGATCTGCTCACGGTTTTGCAGCAGCTTTTCAAACTCGGCGGGCAGCACCTCGATGCGGGCGATCGTACCGTGGATGCGCACCCGCAGCTGGTGAAATCCCAGGTCCAGAAGCAGCTGCTCGGCCTTGTCCACCATGCCCAGCTTTTGCGCGGTGATCTCCTCGCCGTACACAAAGCGGGAGGACAGGCAGGCGAAGGACTGCTTGTCCCAGGTGGGCAGCCCCAGCTGGTGGGAGTAGTCGCGAATCTCCTGCTTGGTCAATCCCACATGGCGCAGCGGGCTTTTGACCTGCAGCTCGGCTACGGCTTGCAAGCCGGGGCGGTAGTCGCCGTTGTCGTCCATGTTGGAGCCTTCGGCTACGTACTGCAAATCGTTTTCTTTCGCAACTGCGATAATTTTCTCGAACAGTTCATGCTTGCACAGGTAGCAGCGGTTCTTGGGGTTATGGGAGAAACCCTCGATGTTCAGCTCCTCGGACTCAACGATGACTTGCCTGATGCCCTCGGCCTTGCAGAAGGCAGTGGCCTCCTCCAGTTCCCGCTTGGGGAACGAGCAGGACTTAGCTGTCACGGCGATGGCCTTGTCGCCCAGCGTATCGTGGGCGACTTTCAGCAAAAAGGTGGAATCCACCCCGCTGGAAAACGCCACCGCCACACTGCCCAGCTCACGCAGATAGTCTTGCAATGCTTGTAATTTATCCATAGGTAACAGGTCCTTTCCCTGGGTTTGTTTCCACTACCAGTGTAGCATTAAACGCGGGTTTAATGTCAATAGTCTTTGCTGATTTTTTATAAAAAAAGAGAGGCCAGAACGTGGCCCCTCTTGAAAGCGAGAAACTATAAACGAACAAATTAACCAAGGCAGATCCCCATAGCCCGGGCAACATTGAGCATATCACAATCTCCCGGCACGCCGCGAGTCTTACCGGCAATGTCAGCCAGCGGGTTGGCGGTCACGTGGCGGTTCACCATGGCAACGGTCACACCGTAGTGTTCGTCGGCAACCAGCCCGGCGGCGTAGGCGCCAAACTGGGTGGCCAGCACACGGTCATAGGCGCTGGGGCTGCCGCCACGCTGCATATGGCCGGGCACGCAGATGCGCGTTTCAGCGCCGGTCAGCTCTTCGACCTGCTTGGCAATGCGGGCGGTGGCGGTGGTATAACCGGCGGCGGCACGCTGAGCGGTCCACTCTTTGCGCTTCATCTTGGCCTCTTCCTGAGAGAACGCGCCCTCGGCCACGGCCAAAATCGAGAAGTTCTTGCCTGCCTTGGCGCGGTTTTCCACTGCGGCAGCAACCTTTTTAATGTCGTAGGGCAGTTCGGGCAGCAGGATGATGTCCGCGCCGCCCGCAATGCCGGAATACAGCGTCAGCCAGCCGGCCTTGTTGCCCATGATCTCAATGCACATCACGCGGCTGTGGCTGCCGGCAGTGGTGTGGATGCGGTCGATGACCTCGGTGGCAATGTCCACGGCGGTATGGAAGCCAAAGGTCACGTCGGTGCCGTAAATGTCGTTGTCAATGGTCTTGGGCAGGCCAATAACGTTCAGGCCCTCTTGGCTCAGCAGGTTGGCGGTTTTGTGGGTGCCGTTGCCGCCCAGGCAAAGCAGACAATCCAGTTTGGCGGCGCGGTAGTTCTTCTTCATGGCGGCTACCTTGTCCACCTTGTCTTCCTCGACCACACGCATCTTTTTAAAGGGGGTACGCTTGGTGCCCAGGATGGTGCCGCCCACGGTCAAAATGCCGGAAAACTCGTCCGGGCTCATTTCGCGGTAGTTGCCGTTGATCAGGCCGTCGTAGCCGTTCATGATACCTACGATCTCGACCTTGCTGCCCATGCGGTGGTACAGCGCCTTGGCTACACCGCGGATGGTGGCGTTCAGGCCAGGGCAGTCGCCGCCGGAAGTCAGGATGCCAACACGAATCGCCATAAGAAAACCTCCCTGATAGATATTTTATTATAGTATAAATGTACGCCGTTGGGGCGGGCTTGTCAAGTTTCTTCGCGGTATTTCTCCATCATCTCTTTAAACAAAAAGGCGGCAGACGGCGGTGTGTAGGTAATGGCATTGGCCGATGGGAAGCCTACGGCGATTACGGGAACGGCAGCAGCTACGGCAGACGTGGCACGCATTACGTTCGCGGACATTATAGCCGCGACAATGGCAGCCTTGTGCACCGGCTGGAAGACATGATGCAGACTGCAGACGCCCGTGATCGTGATCTTCTTCGCGGATGCATTGACGAGTTGAAACGATAAGAAAAGGGGCGCGGCTATGTACGACAGGCGAGAAATTGACGGCGCGATTGCAGAATTGGAGAATGCCGAACCGACAATGCAGCGCGTGCTTGATACGTTTATGGATGCGTTGAAGCGAGAGTCACCGGAGGCATATAAGGAACTGTTGCATGACATTAAAAATATCAGAAGTGTGTACTAAAGTGTGTACTGATAAAGCAAAAGAGCGTTAAAACTTACGTTTTAACGCTCTTTTTACAAGTCGGAGTGACGGGATTTGAACCCACGGCCTCTTGGTCCCGAACCAAGCGCGCTACCAACTGCGCTACACCCCGGAAAGAAAAAACCGCAGCAGCTGCGCTGCTGCGGTGTGGTTGGGGATGAGAGGATCGAACTCCCACGGGCGGAGTCAGAGTCCGCTGCACTACCATTATGCGAATCCCCATCGCAATCATCGTTGTGGGCGTCTGCCCTCAACGCTCATATATTATAGCGTGTGGGAAACCGTTTGTCAACAGCTATTTCAAACTTTTTTGCAAAAATCTGTAAAAATCCGAAAATCCGCGCAGCTGCGCCTTACTTTTTTGTCCCGCCTGCGTGCACCAACTGCTCTTGCTGGCGGAAAAGATGCGCGCGTACACCTGGGGCACGGCCATCGACAGCGACCACACCGACGCGCAGAACACGAACGCGATGATGGTCACGTGCCATATCCCCTTTTTCAGCTGGTCGGCGGTGTAGTTCTTATCACCGCAGGTGACGCATGATTCCAAAATAATTATTCCAGATAAAAATCCCGCAGCGCGGCCAGGCGTGCCGTTGTCAGGCCGTATTCAGCCTCAAAATACGCCTCATAGCTGGGGTACTTTTCCAGCAGTACGTCGATGGACCCTGCCCCCATCGATTTGCTTACGCCCTCCACAGGCAGCAGCAGGTCGTACTGGTCGGCAGGTTTATCCTGCATGAATTTATCGATGATGGCTTTGCGGTAAACGTTCGTCAGCATGTAGTCGGCGATGGCATCCTCCCGGCTCACACCCAGCGCCAGCAGTACCAACATAGCGGCAATGCCGGTGCGGTCCTTGCCGCAGGTGCAGTGGAACAGCAGCGGCACGCGATGCTCCTCCAGCAGGCGGAACAGCTCATGGTAGGCCGGGTTGCCGAAAGGCATCTGCTTGTACAGGTCAGTGAACCAGTAAAAATCGTGTACGGGGTGGCCGGCTTTGGCCTCGTAGGCGGCCTTTTCGGCGGCAATGCGCTGGATGCCGGCGGGCGAAAAGTCCATCTCGCTGCCATCGGCGTACCGCATGCCGCAGATACGCTGGTAATGCGCCCCGGACACGGCCACGTCGGGCTGGCGGGCGGCTTCTCCGGCGCTGCGCAGGTCCAGGATCTCTCGCAGGTGCAGGCTTTCCAGCTTGGTACGGTCAGCGGGGCTTTGCAGCGTATCCAGGCTGCAGCCGCGGTACAGCAGCCCGCGGCGCACATGGCGGCCATCGGCAGCGCGGTAGCCCCCCAGCTCGCGGAAATTGCAGGTGCCCTCAAAAACGATCTCGGCTCCCGGCGTTGTAACAGGCAGCATAGCGATCCTCCATTTTGTGTGTTGCTACTACTATAGCACAGCCGTGGCGGGTTTGCAAACGACCAGACCTGCATGCTGCGGCCGGGGAGACACGTACTGCAAAATCCGGCAAACACATCAACCAAGCCAAAACAGCCCCCACCGGGAGAAAATCTCCGGCGGGGGCCGTCTGTTCTATCATAGTATCAAGCGTCGGTTCGGTCCTTTTTCAGCAGGCTCAAAATTACTGCGCCCACCACGCTGCCAATAGCCAGCGCCACAAAGTACAGCAGCGCGTGGTCCACGACCGGGAAGACGAAGATTCCGCCGTGGGGCGCACGCAAGGCGCAGCCGAAGGTCATCGACAGCGCACCCGACAGTGCCGCGCCGATGACGCAGCTGGGCAGCACGCGCAGCGGATCGGCCGCCGCATACGGAATAGCGCCCTCGGAGACGAAACACAGACCCATTACGTAGTTGACGATGCCGTTGCGGCGCTCGTCCTCGGTCCACTTTTTGGGGCAGAAGGTGGTGGACAGCGCAATAGCGATCGGCGGGACCATGCCGCCTACCATGACGGCGGCCATGACGCCGTAGTTGCCGGAGGCCAGCGCCGCGATGCCGAAGGCGTAGGAGGCTTTGTTGACGGGGCCGCCCATGTCCACCGCCATCATACCAGCCACGATGGCGCCCAGCAGCACCTTGGAGGTGCCGCCCATGGCGTTCAGCCAATCGGTCATGGCGGTGTTGATCACGCCCATGACTGGATTGATGCCGCACATTACGGCACCGATGGCCAGCATGCCGCCCAGCGGGTAGATCAGCATCGGGCGGATGCCGTTCAGGCTGGTGGGCAGCTTTTCGGTGATGCGTTTGAGACCCTCGACGATATAGCCGGAGACAAAACCGGCCAGCAACGCAGCCAAAAAGCCGCCCGAAATGCCGGTGGTGTCGCCCTGGGCCAGCCCGGCAAAGTTGGTGCCGTTCATAGCCAGCACACCACCTGCAAAGCCCACGGCCAGGCCGGGACGGTCAGCAATGGACATGGCAATGTAGGCCGACAGGATGGGCAGCATGTAGCTGAACGCTGCGTTGCCTACAGTTTTAAAGAAGGCCGCCACCGGGGTGTTCATGCCGAAGTTGGAGGGATCGATGGTGTAATCGTCCAGCAAAAACGCCAGCGCGATCATGATGCCGCCGCCTACCACGAAGGGCAGCATGTGAGAGACACCGTTCATCAGGTGCTTGTAGAGGGTGTGGCCGACGGAGTCGTTGGCACTGGCCTCGTTGGCCGCCGGTGCGCCGCCCTTGGCGTGGAAGATGGGGGCTTCGCCGTGGGCGATGGTTTTAATAAGTTCCTCTGGTTTGTGGATGCCGTCATCCACACGGGCAAAAATCACCGGCTTACCGTCAAAACGGGTGGTCTCGACGTTTTTGTCCGCTGCAATGATGATGCCGTCACAGGCGGCAATCTCCTCGACGGTCAGCACGTTTTTCGCGCCGTCCGAGCCGTTGGTCTCCACCTTGGTGGGCAGGCCCAGACGGTCACCGGCCTTAGTCAGCGCCTCGGCGGCCATGTAGGTGTGTGCGATGCCGTTGGGGCAGGCGGTCACAGCCAGCACGCGGTAGCCCTGCTGGGGGATCTCCTGCTGGGTGAAGCTCTCCTCGCCGAACTGGGCGTCTTCCTGGACATCGATGGCGGCCAGGAACTCGGCGGGCGTTTTGGCGGCGCGCAGCTTTTCGACAAAATCGTCGTTCATCAGCATCTGCATCATGCGGGCCAGCATGTCAATGTGCAAGCTGCCGTTTTCCGGCGCAGCGATGGCAAACAGCAGGTCGGTCTTACCGTCGTCCTCGGCGTTGTACTGCACGGGTGCGGCCAGACGCATCGCGGCCAGGCTGGGGCGGGTCACGCAGGCGGTGCGGGCGTGCGGTACCGTGATGCCGTTATCCACGTAGGTGGACGCTTCGGCCTCGCGGGCGTAGAGGGCTTTTTTGTAGGCTTCGCGGTCGGTGATGTTGCCGTGGGTGGCCTGCAATTCCACCAGCCGGTCGATGATCTGCGCCTGATCAGCTGCGGCCTCATCCAGTGCAATGGACTGCGCAGTAAACAGTTCTGTAATACGCATAGCGGGTCTCCTTCTATTTATCAAATCATTCTCAGCAGCTTTTCAATATCCGCCTTCGTTGCCAGCCCGACGCTGAACGCCGTTGCACTGCCGCAGGCGGTACCCAGGTGCAGCGCGTAGCGGTAATCGCCGGTGCGCAGGTATCCTGCCACAAAACCGGCTACCATGCTGTCGCCCGCGCCAACGCTGTTGACCACCTTGCCCTTGGGGCAGCCGATGCGATGCACCGTGCCGTTTTCGTCCAGCAGCAGCGCGCCGTCCCCGGCCATGCTTACCAGCACGTTGTGGGCACCCTGGGCCTGCAGGCTGGCGGCGGCGGCGACGATCTCGTCATCATTGGTCAGCTCGCGGCCCACGATCTCGGCCAGCTCGTGGTTGTTGGGCTTGACGAGGAACGGCTCGTAGGGGAGCACCTTCAGCAGCAGGTCTTGGGTGGCGTCTACCACAGCGCGCACGCCGCGGCCCTGCAGCCGGGCCAGCAGCCGCTCGTAGGTGGTCTGCGGCAGGCAGGCCGGGATGCTACCCGCCAAAATCAGCACGTCGTCTTTTTGCAGCGTGTCCAGCTTGGCTTCCAGCGCCTGCATGGCGGCTTCGGGAATGTTCGGCCCTGCGCCGTTCAGCTCGGTCTCCTGCCCGGCCTTGATCTTGACATTGATGCGTGTCATCCCCTCTTGCAGGTGGATGAAATCGGTGTGCAGGCCCTGGGCGGCCAAGCCGCGCTCCAGCCAGGCGCCGGTCTCGCCCGCGATAAAGCCGAGAGCCACACTTTCGACCCCCAGCTGGGCCAGCACGCCGGATACATTGATGCCCTTGCCGCCCAGCACGCAATCCTCGCCGGTGGCGCGGTTGATGGCCGCGACCTGCAGCGGACTGTCCAGCCGGACGACGTAGTCGATGGCGGGGTTAAATGTAACGGTATAGATCATGCTTCTGCCTCCTTTACCAGCGTTTGCTGGCGGTAGCGGGGATCAGGGCAGCGGTTGGTCAGGATAGAACCATCCTGCAGCCCGGCGATTACGGCCGGGTAGATGCTGCCGAACTTGGTGTCATCGGCCAAAAACCATACCTCGCGGGCGCGGCGGGCGGCACAGGCCTTGACGGCGGCTTCCTCTGGGTCCGGGGTGGTGAACCCGGCGACCAGATCAATGCCGTTGGCCCCCAAAAACGCCTTGGTGAAGTTGTACTGCTGCAGCGCCGCCATGGCTGCCGCGCCGATGATGGCCTCGGTCTGGGGGCGCAGCAGGCCGCCAGGCACAAAGACGCGGCAGCCTTTTTGCGCCAGCAGCCGCGCGTGGGCGATGCCGTTGGTGACGTAGTGGGCGTCCAGCGCCGCGCCGCTGACGGCCCGTGCCACGGCCAGCGTGGTGGACCCGGCGTCCAGGTAGACGAAATCATCGGCCTGGATAAGAGCGGCGGCGGCTTTGGCGATGGTGTTTTTTTGGCTGACGGCCAGTGTTTCCTTGGCTTCCATCGTGGGCTCGTCGGCTCGGAACTGGCTGCTTGGCAGCGTGGCACCGCCGTGGACTTTATTGACCCGACCCTGACGGTCCAGCTCCAGCAGGTCGCGCCGGATGGTGGACTCGCTGACGTTCAGGGCCTCGCAAAGATCCTGTACGGTGGCGGTGCGTTTTTCCGCCAGCAGTGCTAGAATCTGGGAAAATCGTTCTTCTGCAAGCATGGAGGGCCTCCTTTTTTATGTTCTTTCTGATTGGACTTGGCGGTTTGTGACTTTGCATGATTGATTCTGATTGCATTATAGCACAACAACCACCAGAATCAACCACAAACAATCATTTTCAAGCAACAAAAATCACGGCGAAAATTTGTGCAAGATGCACAAAATAAAAAATCTCCCTTATGGAAAGGGAGATTTCCGCGCTGCTATTTTCGCCATATGCCTGGCGGCACTGGCGTAGTCGGGACGCTGGGATCCAGTATTGCCGATTGCGTAGCCAGGGCATACTGCGTTACTGGGGAACTGACGTTGTATTGCCGCCCATCGGTGCCGGTGAGGGTTTTCGTCACGGCGGTCTCGCCCTCGATAATCAAATACATTCCTGGTGCAGCCTGGCAGACGATGGGAACATAATAATCCTCGTACTTGAGAGCACAGCGCAGGAGACTTTCGGCCAGCGTGCCGTCTGCCAGATGATACACATACAGCACTTGCCGCTCATCCTGGCGGGCCAGCAAAAACACATCCTCGTCATACACGCTGTCCAGCGTCATCTCTTGTGGAAGCTCAGCCACCGTCTGCACCTCGTCTGTGCCTAACGGCTGGCGCAGCAGGCGGGTGCCGTCCACCCACCACAGCGCATCCCCGGCTAACTTCCGCAGCGGACCAAAGGTATACACCGCCCCCTCGGCCAGCACGATCTCACTGCCGGTGGCAGGGTCCAGTGCGCAGAGTGTCTCGGTTAAATAGGGCTTCAGATCGTTAAAATTGTCGACACTGTAATAAGCATACACAGGCTCCGGGCAATCAGCGCCGGGCACCCGCCGTGTGAGCAGCAGCTTGCCATCCCAGGTACCCAGCAGCTGGCCGCCGTACTCGTCCCAGGTCGTGACGGTCTCTATCGTGTCGGCGGCCGGGTTCAGCCGAAGCAGGCGGCGCTCGTCCAGGCGGGCGGGATCATCGGAGACCATACCGCCTTTGGCATATAAGTACTGTTCGTCGGCGGCTATGGGTGCCCAACCGGCAAGGTACCATCCCTGCGGGAAGCTGACCGCCCCGGTCTGGTTTCTGTCAAAATCCGTCACCACCAGCGCCGGAGTGTCGGTCAGCATGCCGGACCAGCTCCAGACGATTTGCGCATCGTCAACCTGCAAATTGCCCACCCGGCCGTTCATGGGCAGGCTGTCTGGGGCAGAAATCTCCCGCTCCTCGGCTTCGGCAAAATCGATCACGGTGCCGTACCACACATCCGTTTCATCGTACCCGACCTGATACCAGCCGTATTTGTTCGCCGCACCCAGCATGTGCAGCGTGCTTGCGCCATCTTCCGCAACCACCACCGCGCCGCTTTCCGCTGTCTGAGCGGCATCAGATGCCGAAAAATCAACATCCATACGCGCATTATGACCTGCGCCACAACCAGATAAAATACAAACTGTAAAAACTAAAAATAAAAATACAAAACGAGATTTCACGCAACATCGCCTCCTTTCCCCTACCCTAACACAGCTATGTTTCCAATTTGTGTCAGGCAAGAACAAAGCGCAGGGCAAAACGCCCCGCGCTGGATGGGTATGTGTAAAAATCAGTTGCCGTCATCGTACTTGGCCATGGGTACGTTGGCGTACTCGTCGGGCAGCTCGGGCGGCAGGGTCTGCATGTACTCGTGCATGGCCTCGGCCACCTTTTTGCTGTAGGCCACGGCCTCGACTACGGTGCGCGCGCCCTTGACGGCATCGCCGCTGGCAAACACGCCGGGCATGCTGGTGTGGCCCAGCTCGTCGGTCACAAACAAGCCGCGCTCGTTGGTTTTCAGGTCGTGTTCGCTCTCGGTGATGGTGGTGCAGGGACCCTGGCTGATGGAGACGATCACGCTGTCGGACGGGTATAGTTCCTCGGTGTCCGGGATGTCGGTCAGGGTGCCGTCCTCGGCTTCGTTCAGGTCGCGGAACACCACGCCCTTGTCAGTGATCTCCACCGGTTTTTTGTTAAAGTGGAAGTTGACGCCTTCCAGCTTGGCGTAGCTGGCCTCGTACTCGCTGGCGGTGATCTTTTTGGACAGCGAGAAGCACTCCACATGGCGGGTGCCGTGGCGCAGGGCGGTACGGCAGACATCCATGGCGGCGTTGCCTGCGCCGATGACGATCAGGCGGCGGCCCAGGTGGTAGACGTCAGGGTTTTGCAGGTAGTTGATGGCATAGTGTACGTTGCCCAGGCTCTCGCCCTTGATGTGCAGCGTGTTGGGACGCCATACGCCGGTGCCGATGAAGATCGCCTTGTACCCATCGCGGAAGAGGTCCTCCAGCCGCAGGGCCTTGCCCACGTCGGTGTTGGGGCGGACTTTGATGTCCTTCAGGCGCAGGTGGCGGTACTCGAAGTCGTCCAGCACACTTTTGGGCAGACGGAACTCAGGGATGCCGTAGCGCAGCACGCCGCCGATCTTATCGTGGCTTTCAAAAATGGTCACATCGTAGCCGTAGCGGGCCAGGATGACCGCGATGGTCAAACCAGCCGGGCCGCTGCCGATGATGGCGGCCTTTTTACCGTTGGGGGTGGCGGGACCTTTGGTCATCTGGCTGGCGTAGGTAGAGGAAATGTAGTTCTCGATGACCGAGAAATGCACAGGTGCGCCCTTGATGCCCTGCACGCAGTGGCCCTCGCACTGGTTCTCGTGGTTGCACACCAGCGAGCAGACGGTGGTCAGGGGGTTATTCTCAAACAGCATCTTGCCGGCGTCGTCCAGTTTGTTGTCCTTCAGCAGGCGGATGACCTCGGGGATGTTGGTGTGGATGGGGCAGCCCTGTTGGCAGCGGGGCTTTTTGCATCCAAGGCAATGGTTGGCTTCATCCATTACATGCAATGCCATGGTTTCTTCTCCTTTTACGAACCGATTTTGCCCGTTAAAAATGCAACAATCTTACAGCTTTACGAACATTTCTCCATATGTATTTTATATTACCACGGGTTTGGTCGTAAAGGCAAGCCCCATCGGCTGGGTTTTGACCCTGCAAAGTGCCGAAAAATCGACAGCTTTGCTGTGCAATTCGCTGATTTTTGCGGCCTCCGCCCCGCTGCGTGCCAGGTCGGCTAAACTGGTCCCGGCGGGCAGCGCGGCCTGCTTTAAACGGGACAGCGCAGTTTTGCGTGCCCCCAATACCTGGATGTAGGGCGGTGCAGGCAGCTCGGCGGGGATGCCCAGCGCAGCGTCCAGCACCAGCCGCCGCAGCCGCGCATGGGGGTAACGTTTCGTCTTTAGGCGGGTGTACAGGTCGTCCAGGCTGGTGGCCTCCCGCACGGCAGCGGCCAGGCGGTGTTCCAGCCCCTCGCTTACGCCGCGCACGGCGGCAAAATCGGCTTCGGGTTTCGCGCGCAGCAGCGCCAGCACGGCAACCTCAAATTTGCTTCCATCCGCCAGCAGTCCCGCCGCCGCAGCCCTGGTGTACAGCGCTGCCGCCCGCGGGGGCACGTAGGGTTCCCAATCCTCCACCGTCAGGCTGCGCAGGTAGCTGGCGCTGGCCATGGGGATGCCATTGTGCTCCCCCGGCCTGCCGCCGCCGTGTGCTGCACCAAGCCTGGGCAGCGCCAGCGGCGTGAGGGCGGCGCCCTGCGCCAAAATGGATTTGCAGTACTCGATGCCCAAAATGTTGTTGGGCGTGCGCAGTAGTGTCCCCGCCCCTGGCAGCAGCGCGTCGGCGGCTTCGGCCCGTGCGGCGGCGTAGGTCATGCCGGTGGAAAGCCGTTCCCGTAATAGGGCGTCCAGCTCCGGCCTGGCCAGCAGCTCGGCCACTTGCGAGAGCTGGGCGGTGTCGGGGTCCTCGGCTCCGAACACCAGCGTATCGCACCCCAGCGCGGTCAGCAGCCGCACCCCGGCGGAGGCAAACTGCTCGGCTGTGGCACAGGCGTAGGGTGCGGGCAATGTAATGACTAAATCTGCCCCGGCATCCAGCGCCGCGCACACCCGCACACTCTCGGGCAGCACGGGCACGCCGCCCCGCTGGACGGCACCGCTGCTCATGCAGACAGCCACACAGCCCGCGCCCGCCGACTTGGCCGCAGCGATCTGTGCGGCATGGCCGTTGTGAAAAGGGTCATATTCGGTGATGATTCCGGCAAATTCCATGCAAAAAACTCCTGAGCAGGTTGTTAAAAAAAGAACGTGCAAGATTTGTGCGTTCTCGCCTTGCAAAAACACTAACCACATTATATAATAAAAATTGTAATAAGGAAAGGGTGTAATTGTGCCCTTAAAAATAAGGAGGATACCCCATGAAAGTTCTGGTTATCAACTGCGGCTCTTCCAGCCTGAAGTACCAGCTCATCGACATGGACGGAGAAAAGGTTCTTTGCAAAGGTCTGTGCGAGCGCATCGGTATGGAAAGCAGCATGATCACCCACGAGGGCAACGGCAACAAGGCCACCACGCCCGCCATCTTCCCCACCCACACCGAGGCATTTGCCGAGGTCGTGAAGAAGATGACCACCGGC
>ENA-OWNQ01000038-OWNQ01000038.1-gut-metagenome-genome-assembly--contig:-NODE-38-length-142312-cov-26.388301_pt1 | contig 142312 bp, 114 predicted proteins | sample MGYA00248252_ERZ651782 | MGnify/ENA primary metagenome ERZ651782 (study PRJEB26908, sample SAMEA4031705) | gut metagenome | biome: gut; feature: normal infant; material: stool | place: China | collected... | reverse complement strand
AAAGATGTAGAAAGGAATAGACACTCGTTTCCACTCACAAAGATAGTCGCGGTCTTGCTTTTCATAGAGGAAATATAGATAAATGTGTCGATATTTATAAATTAAACGGAACTTTTCAATTCTAATTTTATCCCTCTTTCTTAAACCACCTGTAAAACCATTTACCGACCTTTTCGTAATGTCGGGTTTCGGTATCAGTATATAGCTTAGAGAAGAAAGACGTATCCAATGGCTCTCCCGACTGATTGGGATACAGCACGATAAAGCTATTGTTGGAGAAATATTTCCCGAGCTGTCTCGGTAACTTCTCAAAAGAACTGTCATACGAAAGAGTTCCTGGTCGTGCACTGATAATAACCAATAAATGATCGTAACTTACCTGTCCTGTCAATACCAGCAGGTCATTCCAGTCTTCTAAGAGAGAGAAATCGGTAAGCGTCTGTTTATGCCTTTTCTTTATCCACGCTTGTAGGCGGATGGTAGTCTTTTCATTGGCAAAGAAGTGTACGCGGCATCCAAGAGTGCTCCCCATGCGACAAAAGTGCTCCATCCAATGCGGAAAACCGGATTCATATTCGGCTTTAGGAGGGACGGCAACGACAATCCGTTTGATTGTATGGACCGGTATCAGAAATTTAGAGATAATTATTTCACAGTTTAATCCGTTCAATAAGTGTTCGGCAAGTATTCCAAAGTATGAATCTGTGATGTTTTTCTTGCGGTGCAGGCCGGTGATAATACTCGTAATCTCATTCTCCTTGACTGAATGGATAATACCGGAAGCTATATTCAAATCATACCGGGTGACCTTTTTGAGTGGTACATTTGCTTCCGTTGCTATCATTTCGGCTTTTTCCAGATAATGTTTGCTTCGAATTCGTAGATTATCAGAGTTATTATCGTCGTTGATGACATTTAATGCCAGGAGATTATCTTTCAATTTGGGGTCACGTATGACTAGAGAAAGATTCACCATGTCCTCGATAGTGTCCGGGTTGGCTATGGATATTAAAATCTTCTCTGTTTCTTTCGACGATTCATTTTCAGGTTGTGAATCATCCATCGCCATTTTTCTGGCTGCCCGTTCGGTAATCAGTGAACTCACTACGCAAGTAACCAGGATAAGCAAGACTGTTCCGTTTAGTACATCATCATTCAATAACCGTTCGCCGGTGGGCAGAATAATGTTGTATCCAACTAACACAGCCGCCAATGTGGCTGCCGCCTGTGCATTACTCAAACCATACATCAGATTTCGTTCAAGAACAGACATCTTATATATCTTTTGAGTGAGCCAGCAAGCAATCCATTTGCCTGTCAGCGCCATGGTTATCATCACGGCGGCAACTTTTAAGGCATCCCCCTCTCCGAAAATAACACGTAAGTTGATTAACATTCCCACTCCGATAAGGAAATAAGGAATAAAAAGTGCATTACCAACGAACTCTAAATGATCCATCAATGGAGAGACGTGTGGGATGAGCCGGTTAAGTACCAATCCTGCGAGGAAAGCTCCCAAGATACCTTCCATACCAACAAGCTCCATCAACCCTGCTCCTAGAAAGACCATCGCAAGTACGAAAATAAATTGCATCACGTTGTCATTGTACCGGTGAAAGAACCAACGACCGATGCGCGGAAAGAAATAAATAATTAGTGCCCCTAGAAAGATTACTTTTACCACCAGCCAAATCCAAAACAATCCTCCGGTTTCTCCTTTGAACAATCCGCCTATAACAGCCAGTACCAGCAGTGTGAGTGTATCCGTTACGGCCGTTCCTCCTACGGCAATACTTACGCTACGACGGCGTGATATGCCGAAGCGGGTGACGATAGGGTAGGCCACGAGCGTATGGGAGGCATACATGCTGGCTAATAATACAGAGGTGATTACACCATATTTCAGATAAGATACATTTGCCACGAATCCAATCCCGATAGGAACGATAAAAGCCAGTAATCCCAGTACCAATGCTTTGTTTCGCGTTTCTTTGAAATCTCCCATATTCATTTCCAGACCAGCCAGGAACATGATGTAATAGAGTCCGACTTTCCCGAATAACTGAAAGCTGCTGTCTCGTGCCAGGATATTAAATCCATGTTCGCCAATAGCCAGTCCTGCCAGGATCATACCGATAATATGAGGGATGCGCAGTTTATTCAATAATATCGGAGCAAACAATATAATTAGGAGTACAAGGAGAAATATCCATGTAGGGTCGGTGATAGGGAATGTTAAATCAAGGCCAATCCAATCCATAATTTGACGAGTTCGTGATATTTGTTCCGCAAAATAACCTAAAAAAATGCTTCTAAAAAAGCATTAGTTAATAAAATTAGTCATTTATTTTTTCTCCAGATTCATGATTGCCGGAATGAAGAATGCAAGTGTTTCTGGGACATACGTTTTTTAATATACGATGATTTTATCCATGTGTGCGTTTTGGGGTGTATAGTGATTTTATCCGGCTCTACTTTTAGCAATAATAGTAGTGCCGGATATGTCTACTTTTCGAATCCTAAATCATATTCCTGTATTCCTCTTGTTTTTTCTTGGGTAACTTCTTTATAACTTCCTCTACCGAGTGGCTAATCAACTCCTTTATGAGTTTATCGGAAACATCTCCTTCCAAGTAAACGGTTATCCAATGTTTCTTATCAGAAAATGGTCCCCAAAAAATGTCTTCGTATTGTTCTATGAGCTCTTCTGATTTATCAGGATTACATTTCATATCCGCCCAAAATCTTCCGTTTTTAGGACGTAATGTAGCAAAAGTGAACATTTTATCCATAACCTTGAAAACCAAAGTATGTTCATCAAACGGCATACATTCTGTTGCTCCTTTGACTGACAGGCAATATTCTCTATAATCTTCGATATTCATGACTTCTCTCTTTTGATTCATTCAAAACACAAATATATCACTTTCTGTTTGCTTTTGAAAAATATGTTTCTATCTCAAAGTACCCGTTTCAATTTCGCCCTTATCCGGCTTAAACTTACCGGAGTTATTCCCAGATAAGAAGCAAGACACTCCAATGGTATTCTCTGTAATAGCTCCGGATTATTTTGTATCAGCTTCATATACCGTTCGGACGCGGTGGTGAATAAGAGAGAAATAAGTCTTTCCTCTGTTTGCAGGAACTCTGATTCGGCAAACTTTCGCCCCCAGTTGGCAATATGGATATCTTCCTTGAATAATTCGTGTAAGTCTTTGCGCTTTAATAGATACAACACCGAGTTTTCCATCAGTTCCATTGACTCATACCCCTGTTGATTATTTACATAGCTTTTCAATGAGACAATGGTTGACCCTTCTTTCCCAATCCAGAACGTTACCTCTTTTCCGTCTACGGGAATGTAAGCTCTGGCAATCCCTTTCTCGATGAAAAAGATATTCGTTTCAGTCTTGCCAGCCTCCAATATATGATAACCTTTGGGATATGTGATTTTTGACAGATGTTTGACCACCTTATCCGCTGAAGCCTCCGGCATCCGATATATCCTGTTTATAATCTCGTGTATATCCATATCGCATTGAATCATTATTCTGCAAAAATACAAAAAGTTATATTAGGAAAAGAAGAATTGATGATACTCTTACACTGTCATTTCTTATCAAATGTAAAGTGAAAGCTCCGGGCATCTTGTTAATTTTGCAGTCTAATATTAAAAATAGAAGGATATGAATTGGATTATATTGATTATTGCCGGACTGTTTGAGGTTGGTTTTACCTTTTGTCTAGGCAAGATTAAAGGAGCGACAGGCACCGATTTTTATTTGTGGGGAGCGGGATTTGTAATCTCTGTAACCTTAAGCATGTTCCTACTGGCAAAGGCTGCGCAAACATTGCCTATCGGCACTGCATATCCTGTTTGGACGGGGATAGGAGCGGTGGGGACTGTATTGATCGGTATCCTGTTCTTTCATGAACCGGCAACTTTGGGTCGTTTGTTTTTTATGACGACTCTGATTATTTCAATCGTAGGGTTGAAACTGATATAACCAGACGAATAGGATTTAGTTTTAATAGATAGAAAAGTGTAATAAGGACTTTTTCAGTGTAAGTCATATATTGTTGAAAAGATTCCATCCGGTATAATATTGAGGAAGTTTGGAATTGACGAGGTTGATTATGTAATATATGCTTTCGTAATTCTGCGATTATTAGGCATTTATAAGAAGTCGTTTTGATGGGAAAAAGTTTGGTTTCTAAAATAAATGTATATATTTGCAGAATGTGGGACGCATCTCGTCCGGATTCGAAACTAAACTAAAATTCTATTTACTGTTATCTATTAAACATGAAATCCACTGATTCTGAACCTCAAGGGGGCGGTATGGAACTGGAACAGTACCGTACCAGCCTCGAACAGATGGTTGAAGAGAAATCTAAAGACTTGATCGCTATTCAGGAGAATCTCGAAGCAACCAACCGGCGGCAGGCATTATTCATCAAGGTACTGCAAATTCTGCAACTGGAACCGGATATACCTACTGCTATGAATATGGCACTGGCCGAAATTGGCCGTTATACTGATGTCGACCGTTTGGCGACATGGGAAAACCACCTTGACGGAGTTACGTATGGCTGCACCAACGAATGGTGCAACGACGGTATAGAACCCGCTATCGATTACCTGCGGAGTATGACCATTGAAGCAGGAAAACCCTGGTTCGACATGCTGGAAGAAAACCATATCATTTGCACGTCCGATATTTATTCGCTAGATCCTTTTATTACTCAAATGCTCGAAGTGCAAGGCGTAAAAGCCATCGCTGTTTTTCCCCTGTCACAATTGGGAGTACATTTCGGCTTTCTTTCGTTCAACTTTTGTTGGAACAAACAATGGGATGAAAAAGATGTGGAACTGATGAGCCAGATATCGCAAATCGTATCTACTGCTACCAAACGCTGGCAAGTTGAAACATCGTTGCAACAGTCACAGCGAACCATGCAAAAGGTATTGGATAATATCAATGCCAATATTTTTGTGAGTGATTACGATACGTTGAAAGTGATTTTTGCCAATAAGCCTTTCAGGGAAGAAGCAGGAGAAGTTCCGGCAAATGCGGAATGTTGGAGAATGTTGAATGCAGGTCTGGAAAATGGGTGTAAACACTGCCCGAAGCCGAAGTTGCTCGATGCTAACCGTAAGTTTACAGGCGTTCATTTTTGGGAAGACTATAATCCGGTCACCAAACGTTGGTATACCATCCAGAGCATGGCAATAAAATGGCTCGACGGACGTTGGGCAATCATGGAACTGGCTACCGATATCACCACCCGCAAACAGGTGGAACTGGAACTGATTCAGGCCAAAGAAAAAGCGGAAGAATCGGACAGGCTCAAATCAGCATTCCTTGCCAATATGAGCCACGAGATACGTACTCCTCTTAACGCCATCGTCGGTTTTTCCAGTCTGCTTGCCGAAACCGATGAGGCGGAGCTGCGTCATGTATATATGTCTTTAGTGCAGGAGAACAATGAGCTGTTGCTCAACCTTATTTCCGACATTCTGGACATTTCCAAAATCGAAGCCGGTATGATAGATATTGTTATGGGACGAGTGGATGTACCACAACTTTGCCGGGAAGTGATTGCTACCTTCTCACATAAAAAACGTGACAGTGCGGTCGAACTGCGTTTTGATGAAAATTCACCGCAGATTGTGATTGATGCTGATAAAAACCGAATCGTGCAAGTACTCTCTAATTTTCTGACTAATGCCTTGAAGTTTACCACTAAAGGCTCAATCACACTTTCCTATACATTGGAAGATGAAAATCAGGTACGTTTTTGCGTAACGGATACGGGCAAAGGAATTCCCGATGAACAAAAACATGAAATATTTAATCGTTTTGTAAAATTAGACTCATTTGTACAAGGTGCCGGATTGGGATTATCCATCTGTCAAAGCCTGGTCAATAGGATGGGCGGAAAGATAGGAGTCGAATCCCGTGAGGGGGAAGGTTCGTGCTTCTGGTTCACTCATCCGTATGTTCCTGGTGCTTTTCTCTAATTCCAATTTTTCTACTGATTAATTTGCATCTTTCAATATATTATCCGAATATTGCAGAGTAGAAAAAACAGAATATGATTCCAATTGATGAAAAACACATTATAAAAAAGCTAAAGACCGGGGATAATGAAGCATATAAATACATATATGATTATCATTATGTTGCTCTCTGCAAACTTAGTTATTATCTCTTGAAGGACAGAGTGCAGGCGGAAAGCATCGTGAACGATGTAATCTTTCATCTTTGGGAAGTCAGAGACAAATTGGAACTGGTGCCTCCTCTTCGCAACTATCTGATAATAGCTGTACGTAATAAATGTCTGAACTACTTAGCTCTCAAACAGCAGGAGACAGAGATACGTTTTTCTACTATTGAGCAGGCTGGTATTCAATTGCAGAATATCGTTTCTGACAATGAGCAGCCTTTAGGTAACCTGCTAAAAGAAGAATTGGAATTCAAAATCTACGAATCCATCAACAAATTACCGCCTGTCTGCAAACAGGTATTCACCATGAGCCGCTTCCGGGAAATGAGTTACGAAGAAATTTCTCGTGAACTTGGTATCTCTGTGAATACGGTTAAGTATCATATTAAGAGCGCATTAGTAATACTTAAAAAAGAACTGGGCACTTTCTTATGTATTATTTTTGCTTTTTATCCTACCCTGCTATAATAAAAAACTGTAGTATATATAAAGACACTATCTTTTATGAATGAACAATCGTTACATACGGATATAGTCAATGATTGGATAATCGGTTATCTGACAAACAGTCTGACACTGGAAGAGATGCAGTCGTTACAGAATTGGCTGAATGTTTCGGAAGAAAACCGGAAACATTTTTCCGATATGCAAGAAGTCTGGATCGCTGCTTCTGATGAAGCAGATGAGCAGCACTTCGACAAAGAACGGGCTTATCAATTATTTTTAGAGCATACGGAAAACCTTGTGCAACCATCGGCAAAACGAAAAACACTCACTATCAGTCCGTGGATGTATGCCGCTGCAATGGTTGTCATCGTTTTTTTCTGTGGAACGATTGCCTTTCAGAGTGGAAAGAGAGTGCTTCGGAATCAATTGACACAGATTACGGTGGAAGCTCCATACGGTTCAAAAACAAAACTGTATCTTCCCGATGGAACGTTGGTCTGGCTTAATGCGGATTCCAGGATGAGCTATGCACAAGATTTTGGAATTAATGAGCGTTCATTGAATTTGTCGGGAGAAGCCTATTTTGAAGTAACCAGAAACGAAGAGATACCTTTTAAGGTACATACGGAAGAATTAGACGTCAAAGTATTGGGTACTAAATTTAATTTCCGGAATTATAAAGACGATTTGGAAGCTAAAGTCTGTCTGCTGGAAGGAAAAGTCGCTTTGAATACCCGGCAAAAAGAGACCGTACTTCATCCGGATCAACAAGCGCTATTAGATAAAAAGACAGGAAAACTATCTGTCTCCGGCACCAAAGCCGCTTACAGTGCTGAATGGACAAACGATCGTCTTTACTTTGATGAAGTGCTGCTTTCAGATATCATAAAAGAACTGGAAAGAAGCTATGACGTAAAAATAACCGTTGCGGACGACACGTTAAATACGATTCGTTTTTATGGAAACTTCCGCAAAAGAGAACAAAGCATTCAGGAGATTATGAATGTATTGTCGTCTACGGACAAAATGACTTATACCATTAATGGAAAAAATATTGTGATCACACTTCCCAAATGAACAGATGTTAAACCTTTAAAACTTAAAGAAATATGAAAAGCCATTTAGAAAAAACATGATTCACCTCTCTTGATAGAAACATAAAAAGGTCAGGTTCCTTTTCCATCCCCTGACCTCTTACCTTTCTATCTTAAAAGCCACAGTGACTTTAATTGATGAAAGCTTAGGCAAATATAAATAAAATCCTAAACTTCTCATCCTATTTATCAATTATTTATCCATTGACTTATGAAAAATAAGAAGAAAGTCTTTTTCATGGTCCTGCTCTTCCTATGCTCTTATCTAAGCTCATTTGCGCAGCTTATCAACTTGCAGTTGAAGAACGTAACGGTAAAGCAGGCCATCGAAACAATACAGAAGCAAAACGGATATTCATTTGCATTTGCTGCGAGTGATCTGAATACCAAAAAGATTGTGACAGTGCTAGCCAAAGATTTACCTATTGAAAAGGTGGTAGAACAGGTCTTGGCAGGACAAGATGTTAGCTACACTATCCAGGGGAAAGATATTATCATCAAGAAGAAAGGTAGTCAGCCGGCACAATCATCTTCCCGGAAATACACAATTAGCGGGATAGTAAAGGACATGTCGGGCGATCCTGTTATCGGAGCCAATATAAAAGAAAAGAATGGCACGACAGGTACGATCACCGATATGGACGGTAAGTTTCAGATGACAGTCAGCGAGGGGAGTATCGTACAAATATCCTATCTGGGGTTTCTGACACAAGAAGTCAGCGTGAAAAATAAGAACTATCTGACAGTCATACTGAAAGATGATACACAGACGCTGGACGAAGTAGTGGTGGTCGGATTCAGTACTCAAAAAAAGATAAACCTGACAGGTGCGGTAGAAAATGTATCATCAGATGTGTTTGAAAATCGTCCGGTGGCTAATGTCACACAGATGTTGCAAGGGGCAGTTCCCAATCTGAATATATCGTTGTCTGATGGTAAACCGAATCAATCGGCGGCATATAATATTCGTGGAGGAACCTCTATTGGTGCAGGTGGCAGTGCTTTGGTGCTGATTGATGGAGTGGAAGGAGATCCGGCAATGTTGAACCCGAACGATATTGAAAATGTTTCCGTGTTGAAAGACGCTTCTTCTGCTGCTATTTATGGTTCGCGTGCTCCTTATGGCGTTGTGTTGATAACAACCAAAGATCCCTCCAAACAGAAAGATAAATTTACGATTAATTATACCGGTAATTTTTCAGTAGAGCAGCCTTATGCCGTGCCCGACGTAGTAGATGACGGCTATGTATGGGCTTATCTGTTTCATGAAGCGGAATATAATTTTAGAGGAACCGAGCCTACTTCAATGAATAAATCACAGCCGTGCTCAAAAGAGTGGCTGGAAACTTTTCGCCAACGTAAGTTGGCGGGAAATACATTGGAGGCTGCGGTCGGGGCAGATGGGAAATATACGTATTATGGGAATACCGATTACTATGACGAGCTTTATAAAAACAAAACTTTTGCTCAATCCCATAATGTTTCTATTAGTGGCTCTAACGGTAAGATAAGTTATTATACATCGGGACGTATTTATGATTATGACGGTTTGTTTAATTATACGTCGGATACTTATCGAACGATGAACTTGCGTTCCAAAGTCAGTGCGCAGGTTTTTAAATGGCTGAAAGTATCTAATAATTTCGATTATACACATGACAAATATACACAGCCTTTAGGTGCTTCATCCGTAGGTGGAGGATTAGTGTGGCAGGGGATCAATAACGAAGGTCATCCTTCAGCACCGATTTTTAATCCTGATGGTACATTAACAAAATCTGGAGCGTACTCATTGGGAGGATTCATAACCGGTAATAACTGGATTAAGCGGACAACTAAGACACTGAAAAATACGACTACCTTCAATGCGAATTTCTTTGATAATAAATTACGTTTGACTAGTGATTTCTCTTTTCGGACAAAAGACTTTATAGAAGACAAAAAAAATACCGCCATTCCTTATAGCGAGTATGAAGGGGTGATCACTTATTTGGGAACACCGGAAACGGATGATAAGATGTCGGAAAAGGTACAACAAACATCGTATATTTCGACAAATGCTTATGCGGAGTTTGAAAATATCTTCGGAGGAAAACATTACATAAAGTTATTGGGCGGTTACAATTATGAACAGCAAGATTACAGGGCTACGAAGTCTGAACGTAATGGCTTGTTAATGCCTGATGTGGAAGATATAAACTTTGCAATGGGAGAAACCATGTCAATTACAAGTGATGCTAGTCGCTGGCGGTATGCAGGTGCTTTTTTTCGTTTGAATTATTCGTATGACAACCGTTATCTGTTTGAGGTTAACGGACGTTACGATGGCTCATCGAAATTTCCGAATAATTCGCAATGGGGATTTTTCCCTTCTGCGTCAGCGGCATGGCGTCTTTCGGAAGAAAGATTTTGGAAAGTGGATCCGAAGTTCCTTTCAAACGTGAAATTGCGCATGTCTTACGGTGCATTGGGCAACAGTAATGTGAATCCTTATTCTTATTTGGAGAAATTCTCCTTGTCTACATTTTCAACAACAGGTACATCGACTGATGGTCGTTATTTAGATGGTTCTGCCAAGTTGCGTTATACGAAGAATCCGAGTCAGATTCCAGACAATATAGGATGGGAAACGTCAAAAACTGTGGATGTCGGTATTGATTTGGGATTCCTTCATAATAAAATAACACTTTCTGCAGATTATTATGTGCGCAAAACCATTGATATGTATACAGTAGGCCCAACGTTACCCGATACTTTCGGAGCATCATCTCCGAAAGGAAATTATGCGGATATGAGTACCTATGGATATGAAATTTCATTAGGATATAATGATTCTTTCAAGTTAGCGGATAGACCTTTATCTTTTGGTGTCAAGGTGACGCTTGCTGACTATTACTCGGTTATAGATAAATATAACAATCCGACACGTGATCTTGATGATTATTATGTAGGACAACGTATTGGTGAGATTTGGGGATATGTCTGTAACGGTCTGTTTCAATCGCAAGATGCAATAGATACGGCTTTTAATGGCAAGGGTTATAAAAATGATATTATGCAGACATCTGTCAATTACATTACCCATCCGGGAGATATGCGTTTTGAAGACTTGAATGGAACAAACTCGATCGATAAGGGGGCTAACACAGTTGACTCTCCGGGCGACCGTCAGATTATAGGTAATGAGGAACCTCGTTATATTTATACTTTTTCGTTCAGTGCCGATTGGAATAATTTCTTTTTGTCGGCTATGTTTGACGGGGTAGGTAAACAGGATTGGTATCCCAGTGGTGAAAGTTCGTTTTGGGGACAGTACAATCGTCCGTATAATCAAGTGCCGACATGGCATTTGAACAATTACTGGACGGAAGATAATCCGAATGCTTATTTGCCTCGTTATTCGGGCTACTATAATCCTTTGTATAAAGGTACTGCTAATACGCGCTATTTGCAGGATGTGTCATATATTCGCCTAAAAAACTTCCAGTTTGGGTATAATTTACCAAAGAAATGGATTGCTAAAGCTGGTTTGTCCCATGTTTCTGTTTATTTCTCCGGTGAGAATTTATGGTCGTGGTCACCTCTCTATCGCTATACGAAAGATTATGATGTGACGGTAGTTACTAAAGGATCGGATAGTGACATTACTTCCGGTAATAAAGGGGATGGATTTAATTATCCAACGATGCGGAATTTTAGTTTTGGAATATCAATTACTTACTAAACGATAAAAAGGTATGAAAAAAAAATTAGACATACAACATTTTTTGCTCTATTGTTGTATACTGTTATTAGGAGGATGTGATTTGACTGAAAACATGAAGGTCGATGCTGATAAGGCAATGATTTTCGGAAGCGAATCCGGTTTGCGCCTGTATGCTTACTCTTTTTATAGAGCATTGCCTACCTTGGATGACGGTTACAAACAAGACGAAACTTGTGATTTGGCGGCAGTGAGAAATACAAGCTCATTTATTCAATATAATGCTTATAATGCCGAGACTGCCACTAGCTGGAGTTGGAGTACGCTTCGAAATATTAATTATTTTATAGATGGATGTAACTCGGACGAATGTACGGTAGATGAAGATACGCGCAATAATTATCTAGGCATTGCACGTTGGTTTCGTGCTTATTTCTATTATGACAAATTAGTGACATATGGTGAAGTGCCGTGGTTTGCTAATGAGATTCAGTCTTATCAAACGGATGTGATGTATAAAGAACGAGACAGTCGTGATGTTATTATCCGAAATATGATTGAAGACCTTGATTTTGCTTATGAGCATATTCAGGCAACTGCTTCGGAAAACAGCTCTACATTGACCAAATGGGCGGCAGCGGCATTGAAATCACGTGTGTGTTTATTTGAAGCATCTTATCGACGTTATCATCAACTTGAAGGATTAGAGATTAGCACGGATAAACTTTTTAACGAAGCGGCTGACGCGGCAAAATTAGTGATGGATAATAGCGGACTTTCATTGAATACTGCTGTAGGGACAAAAGGGGCTTATCGGGATTTGTTCTATCGGGAAGAACCAATTACACAGGAAGTCATATTGGCTGTATGTGCCAATAACGGATCGGGTATTTTGGGTACTCAAAATTGGTGGTATAATTCTCTGTCACGAGGCAAAGGATGGAGTTTGGTTCGTCCGTTCATTAATACTTATCTGAAAATAGATGGAACGCCTTTTACTTCAGATGCAGGTTATGAAACCAAAAATTTTGCAGAAGAAATAAAAGGACGTGACCTGCGTTTATCACAAACGATTCGTGGAGCCGATTTTAAATTAGATGGAAAAGTGACTGCTGCCGATATGTCTGTTTGCTTGACCGGCTATCATGTGATTAAGTATTCATTGGACGAATCTCAATACGATAATGGTAAGAATATTAACAGTATTCCATTAATTCGTTACGCTGAAGTGTTACTCAATTATGCCGAATCATTGGCTGAGTTAGGAAAAATAACAGATAATGAATGGAATAGAACGATCGGCGCATTGCGTCAACGAGCCGGAATAACAGGGGGGATAGATAAGTTACCTACCGTAATTGATAGTTATCTGCAAAACACCTTTTATCCGAGTGTGACTAATCCGGTATTACTTGAAATACGTCGTGAGCGTGCTATTGAATTGGTGGCGGAAGGTCTGCGCTTTAGTGATTTATGTCGTTGGAAATGTGGTGAACTGATAGCGACATTACCTTGGATGGGAATACATATTGATGCCCTCAATACGGATGTCGATCTCAATGGTGACGGAATTTTCGATTGTTATTTTACAAATAACGGAACTTCGTCTTCTACTAAAGATTGCCTGACGGTGAATGTGAAGAACACTACGGGAATATGCTTTAAGACGAATGATCGGGGAGGGTATGATTTGCAATACAATCCGGGGGAAGGCAACCGTTATTGGTACGCGGACGACCGACAGTATCTTTATCCGGTTCCGGCACAAGTCATTCGTGATTATGAAAGTGCCGGTTACAAACTTTCTCAGAATCCGTATTGGAACTAAACAATAAAAAACAAGATGATGAAACTTAATAAAATATTACTTCTAGTCATTATAGGGTTTATTGCATTGGGAGGCTGCAGTAATTCAGAACCCGATTATTCTAAATTTTATCAAGAGCCGGGAAGTACTCAGGAAAAACCTGATGAACCGGATTCCCCCGGTTTGGCTGATAGTAAAATCAAAATAATGTCATTTAACATCCGATATTATAACTCGGATGATACGGAAGATAAAGCCTGGAATGTCCGTAAGGCAGCCTTTGTACCTATGGTGGAAGAACAGAAACCTACGATTATCGGAACGCAGGAAATCAGAAAAACACAGTTTAATTGGTTGAAAAATAACTGGACGGATTATGCCTATATAGACGGTAATTCAACGAAGATTGTTGAAACATCGGGAGCACCGCATAACGTTAATGAAGTGTTTTACCTGAAGAGTATACTTGAAATAGTCAATAAAGGATTCTTCTGTCTTTCCGATACACCGGATAAAGTAGGAGTAGGATGGAGTGGAAGCCCGAGAGTTGCTGAGTGGGTGATTTTCAGAATAAAAGCAACAGGAAAAAAAATATTTTTCCTGAATACACATCTTAGTTTGAAAACGGATGGTGATTATGATTGTCGTTCTAAGGAAATTGCATTGATAAAGCAAAAAGTGGAGGAATTTAATACGGATAATTTGCCCGTTGCAATTACTGGAGATATGAATGCCAAGTTGGAAGATGGTTTGTTTGAAACTTGGCTGACTTTTTTGTCGGATTCTCGTAAAAATGCAGTTGTAAGTGATGATATAGCATCATATACGGGATTTGGTAAAAGTGCGCAATATCCTGATCATATTTTTGTTTCTGGATTTAATATTGAATGCTTTAGCACTATTAATAAGGTTTACAATGGCGTGACTTATATTTCTGATCATTACCCTATAATGGCGACTTTGAGCTTTGAATAGCAGTCGTGTGTCGAAAATGTTGAATATTATTAACGGATCAATAAATATGATAAAAAAGAATATATTATATGCACTAATGATCGCTTTCTGTCTGGTGACAGGTTGCACTGATGATGAAGAGATTCAAGTACAGGCCGGATTTATGACGAACAAGGAAGTATACGAAATTGGTGACCAGATAATCATCACGAATACTTCGGTTGCAAAAAATGCGCAGATTGCTGTTTGCAAATGGGAAGTAATGGGAACCGTTTCTTATGAATTGACTGCTCCGGAACCTTTTTATCTGGATGAAGGAGGTGATTATCTAGTCCGTTTAACAGTGACTTCAGATCGTGGTGCTGTGAAATCTGTCTGCGAGAAGACGATCAAAGTGGTAGATGACGGAGCTCGTCCTACAGCAGATTTTGCTTGGAATCCCGAAAATATAGTGGCCGGTGAGGAGATAACCTTCATAGACAAGTCTATTTCGGTGGAAGGTAGTGAGATTATAGAAAGGCAGTGGGTGTTTGGGGCTATATATTCAAAAGAAGAGAACCCTGTAATCACTTTTGGATCGCATGGAAAAATAGATGTATCATTGACTGTAACGGACACCAAAAGAAGGAAAAATACAAAGACTATAACCGTGAATATAGCAAAGAGTGCCAATAGTCTTGGTATATTATGGTCACAGTCTTATGATGATAAGGGCTATGTGTATGGGACATCTCCAGCGGTAAGTGGCGATGGAAAATATGTTTATGTCTCATCGAGTAACTATAATCTGTCCTGTTTCACTAAAGATGGCGAACGACTTTGGACGTTTGATTTGGGACAGAATGACGAGCCTAATCGCGGAACAGATTATCAGCATCCTACTCCGACGGTAGATGCCGATGGCACGGTTTATGTGGCGGTCGGAGACAATTCTTCTACAGCAGATGCGGCAAAGTCGGCTAGTCTCTATGCGATTAAAGGTGGCGAAAATGGTGGCGTGCAAAAATGGTTCACTACAATTGGCGCGAAGTCCAGTATGCGTCCTTTCGGTGCTCCTGTGCTGACAGATAAGTATTTGATGATTCTGACAAATTCAGCTCCAAGCATAGACGGTAAGCATTTCCGTATTTATGATAAGACATCCGGCGCATTGGTCTATTCTGAAAATCTATCTAGGGGTACTTATGGAGGTTGTGTAGGGCTTAAAGATGGCAGGATACTTGTCAACACGGGACAAAGTGGTGGAAAATCAAACGGTACGCATGTGTTCTTCCCAAAAGGGGACAGTTGGACAAGATCTACAAATGAGCAAAATTATGCACCAAACGAACAGCCAAATGGGAGTCAAATAGCCGTAGGAGCTAACGGGGAAGCTGTCATTTTATGCCGTAATTTAGGTGCAAAGATTTCGACAAGTGAAACGGATGCAATTGTTTATTGTTATGATACAAAGGAAACAGTTGCTGGTGAGGTTCCGGTTCCGAAATGGTATACGGCAGTGAAAGGTGAGAATAAACAAACTGGCTATGGAGTAGTTATTGCAGAAAATGGTATAATATATGTTTCTACAAGCAAGTATATAACCGCTATTGCTACCGACAAATCTATTCTTTGGGAAACCGAAGCAGTAGGAACTATTTTTGGGGTTCCTGCCATTGATAATGATGGTTATGTTTATTACAACGATACGGAAAAAGGTTCTTTGGTCAAACTCAATCCTAACACAGGAATAGCAATGGCTTCTCTTCAACTTGGTACGGAATTGAGATCCTCGCCTACTATTTCTTCTGACGGCATCATCTATGTAACCGGAATCATGAATGGGAAGCCTACCTTGTTCGCGATTGAAGGAGCAGCAACTGGTTATGCAGCGAATGCTTGGTCACAAATGGGAGGTAATCCTTGTAAGACCGGCTATATGTATTAGCAATTTAAATTTTGTAATCAGATAGTTTTTCCTCGGAGTTAGCTAATTCTGACTCCGATGGAAGAATGTCTTATTCTTTAATACTTATTTTTTATGAACTATAAAATACTGTGTTTGTCTTTATTCTCTATATCAACCTTGAATGTACAATCCGTTCAACGACTGCCGAACTTTGTTTTAATTAATTTGGATGATTGCGGTTATGGGGATTTCTCCTGTTATGGAGCGACCGGGTATGTTACTCCTTATATAGATAAAATGGCGGCGGAAGGGATACGTTTTACCCATTTTCTGGCGGTTCAGCCTGTTAGTGGGGCGTCTAGAGCCGGATTAATGACAGGATGTTATCCTAACCGGATTGGGATGTACGGAGCACCCGGGCCTCATGATGCGAGAGGAATCCATTCTGATGAGTTGACTATAGGAGAGCTGCTTAAGCAGAAAGGGTATAGGACGGCAATTTTCGGCAAATGGCATTTGGGGGATGCTTACGAATTTCTACCTCTTCAAAATGGGTTTGATGAATATTATGGATTACCTTATTCAAATGATATGTGGCCTTATCATCCTGAAAAAGTGTATCCGGATCTGCCCACTATAGAGGGAAATACAATTATCGGTTATAATACAAATCAAAGTCGGCTGACTACAGAATATACGGAACGGGCTATTCGTTTTATTCGGGAAAACAAGGAAGTTCCCTTTTTTTTATATATGGCTCATTCTATGCCGCATGTACCATTGGCTGTCTCTGACAAGTTTAAAGGCAGGAGTTCTTTAGGATTGTATGGAGATGTTATGATGGAGTTGGATTGGAGTGTCGGTGAGATATTACGCACTTTGGAAGATTTGCATTTGGATGGAAATACGCTTGTAATACTTACTTCGGATAATGGACCGTGGATTAAATATGGTAATCATGCTGGTTCTACTGGTGCTCTGCGTGAAGGCAAATCAGTCACTTTTGAAGGAGGAAACCGAGTCCCGTGCATTATGTATTGGAAGGGGCGAATAGAGCCGGGTATTTGTAATCAATTGGCTTCTAACATAGACATTTTTCCTACTTTTGCTGAATTGAGCGGTGCACCGCTCCCCCCTCATGCGATTGATGGGATAAGTTTGAGACCTCTTATTGAGCATAAAAAGGACGCTGTGCTACGGACCGTTTTCGCTTATTATTATAAAAAAAATGATTTGGAAGCTATTACTGACGGTATGTATAAATTGATTTTCCCACATTCCTATAATTCGTATGAATGTGTGTATAGCGGTAATGATGGCAATCCGGGCAGAATAGAACGAGTGGTTATACATAAACCTTTATTGTATGATTTACGTCGTGATCCGGGTGAACGGTATGATATTTATGAACAATATCCGATGGTTGTAGAACGTTTGGAAAAAGAGGCGGAGTCTTTAAGAATTGAATTGGGAGATCGTTTGCGGAAAGTGGAAGGAAAAGGTACTCGGAAAGCTGGAATAGTTTCTGATACAAGGTGTTTAGATGTAAAAGTCTCGCATAAAAGTAAATAGAATGAAGAAAATATATATTGCGCTATTGCTAGCCTTTTATGGACAATCTGTTTCGATGTTTGCTCAAGATGTCTGGAAAATAACGGCTGATTCCATTAAACTTGATAATTATTATGGTATAACAGTTGCCAATGGTATGGTGGGATTGGTTTCTTCTCCTGAACCCTTGAAACTTTCACAGATAGTACTTGGCGAAACTTATGATGTGTATGGACGTGGAAGGGTGAAGAACTTCTTGCATGGGATGAACATGATGGATGTGGAATTGCGGATAGACGGAACTCTCGTAACTTTCGCAAAGATTAGTAATTTCAGTCAGACATTAGATATGCGTCGTGGCATATTTGGCGGAATGTTTGATTATAAGTCCTGTGTGCATGTAGAATATGAGTATACTGCGTTGAGGCATTTACCTTATTCGTGTTTGTTGAGCGTAACTGTCATTCCTCACGAAGATGTAGAACTGTCAGTTGCCAATGTACTTAGCACGCATGAATCTTTGCGCGAATCGCAAGAGTCTTTTCATCGAGTTTTCAATGGGAAAATTCCGATAGACTTAAGCACATCTATAGCGAAGTCACCTACAGGAAAAGTAGAACTGGGTTCCTGTGCCGTTTTTCTTTTTGCCGATTCTTTGCTTCGACCGGAAATTCAGCATCGAATGGTACGTGGAGTGGGTATCCATACACAGGAGTTCTGTATTCATCTGCAAAAAGGAAAACCGTATCGTTTTTCACTAGTGGGGACTATTTTATCATCAACCCGCAACGTGGACGTACGCAATGAGGTTGAGCGATTGACTGTTTATGCAGCTATCGAAGGAGAAAAGGTTTTGTGGAGAAAGCATTTGCTTGCTTGGGATAAACTTTGGGAGAGTGATATTTGCATCGAGGGGGACCAACAAGCTCAACAGGATGTACATAATATGCTTTATCATGTATATGCATTTTTGCGAGAAGGTTCGGGGCTCTCTTGTTCTCCTATGGGATTGTCTGGTCTGGGATATAACGGGCATGTCTTTTGGGATGCGGATAGTTGGGTATTTCCAGCTGTATTGCTGATGCATCCGGAACTTGCGAAATCAATGGTGGAATATCGTTACCGTTGTTTGGATGCGGCTCGGCATAATGCCTTTATTCATGGTTACCGTGGGGCTATGTATCCATGGGAAAGTGCAGATACGGGAAATGAGAATACGCAAATCAATTCGATGTACGGCGCTTTTGAACATCACATTACAGGAGATGTGGCTATAGCCGTCTGGCAATACTATTGTGTTACGCAGGATTTGGATTGGTTGCGTGAGAAAGGCTATCCGATGTTGGAAGCGATAGCGACCTACTGGGTTAGTCGTTCGGAACAAAACGAACAGGGGGAATATGAAATCCGTAATGTGATAGGAGCTGATGAATGGAACGTAAATGCACTGGGCGGTAAGAATGTCAACAATAACGCCTATACTAATGGAGTGGCGAAAACATCTTTGGAAGTAGCATGTAAAGCAGCCCGATTATTGGAGCTAAAGCCGGAGCCTATTTGGGAAACCGTAGCGAGGAAACTTCTGTTTAGTTGTATGCCCAATGGAGTGACTGCAGAACATGATACTTACAAGGGCGAGAAAACCAAACAGGCTGATGTCTGCTTGCTGGCTTTTCCGCTAAGAATCATTACCGACAAAGCGCAAATAAAGAAAGATTTAGAATATTATTTGCAGACAGTGCCCAAGAAAAAAACACCTGCTATGTCGAAATCGGTTTATTCCATTCTCTATGCTCGATTGGGTGACCGTGAACGGGCGTTTTACTATTTTGAGGATTCTTATCTTCCTAATCTGAACCCACCTTTTCGAGTGGTTGCCGAATTTGATGGAGGTACTAATCCTTACTTTATCACTGGGGCAGGTGGAACACTTCAAACTATATTATTCGGTTTTGGAGGGCTTGATATAACAGACAAAGGTATCATCGCTGGGAAAGGTCTGCTTCCGTCGACATGGAAATCACTTATGTTAAAAGGAATTGGAAAAGATAAAAAAACATATCTTGTTAAATGAATAAGAAAAAAATAGTTGGAATAATTGTCGGATGCTGTTTGCCTTGGCTTTGCACATTGGCGCAGACGCGGGTAGATACTATTCGACAACATTTATTTGCTTCAGAAGATGGCACAACACTTGTCGTTGCTCATCGAGGAGACTGGAGAAATGCGTGTGAGAACTCACTGGAAGCAATAGAAAACGCCATTAGAATGGGGGTGGATATTGTAGAAGTGGATTTGCAGCGAACGAAAGACGGTGCACTAATTTTGATGCATGATAAAAAGCTGGATAGGACGACAACCGGAAAAGGTTTGGTTTGTGAGACTACTTTGAATGAAATTCGGCAGATGAGATTGAAGAATGGTTGTAATATTCGGACGATTTACAAGGTGCCGACACTTGAAGAAGCCTTGCTTGTTGCCAAAGGACGGGTGATGCTTAACTTGGACAAGGCTTTCGATTACTTTGAACAGGTGGTTGCTTTGCTGGAGAAAACAGGAACTTGTGATTTGGTAATTATGAAAAGTGATTGTTCTGCAGCGGAAGTGAAGAAACTTTATGGAAAATATTTGGACCGTATTTTATTTATGCCCAAAGTTAATTTGGATAAGGAAAATGCGATTGGAAGACTAGAAGATTATCTGGAAGTCTTGCATCCGGTGGCGATTGAACTAAAGTTTGCAAATGATGCTAATCGTTTACCTTTTGTAGCGAAAGAAAAGATGTGGGGAAAAAGCCGAATTTGGTATAATACTTTGTGGGATACCCAAAGCGGAGGGCATGACGATGATTGTTCTCTTAAAGAACCGAATAAAGGATATGGATATTTGCTAGATAGTTTAAGAGCGGGAATTATTCAGACCGATCGTCCTGCTTATTTAATAAACTATCTGAAAGGCAGGACAAAATTATCTTTCTCAGAATAGAGAAGAATAAAGTATAAATGGATTTATTAATTAAAATCTGAGATAATGAAGAAATTCACTCTTATGTGGTTGATGTTTTGTGCTACTATAAGTGCACAATCAAAAGTGGTTTTATCTTCTCTTTTTACGGATAATATGGTGCTGCAGCAGCAGACTGATGTACAGATGTGGGGAATGGCATCTCCTGGAAAGGAGGTGGTGATTCGCCCTTCATGGAGCCCAAAAACATATACAGTTCGGACTAAAGCTACTGGAGAGTGGCGTACAACTTTGCGGACGCCTGCTGCGGGAGGACCTTATTCTATTTGTTTGAGTGATGGAGAAGAACTGATATTGCGTGATATTCTTATTGGAGAAGTCTGGTTCTGTGCCGGTCAGTCAAATATGGAGATGCCTTTGATGGGCAGAGCTAATCAACCGATTGATGAGGCTGTAGATATGATTGTTCGTGCCAAGCCGACACGCCCTATACGGATTTGTACGATTGAACAGGCTGGGGCACGGCTACCTCAAAGAAATTGCCGGGCTCAATGGATGAAAAACACGTCAGAAACGGTGGCGAAAACGAGTGCTACAGCCTATTTTTTCGCAGATTATCTTCAGCAGGTACTTGATATTCCTGTCGGCATTATCATTTCTTCGTGGGGAGGAACATCTATTCAGGCTTGGATGAAGCGTGAAGTCTTAGAGCCTTTTGGTATCTTTAATTTGAAGTTTCTTAATGATACAACGCTCATTAAAAAGCCTAAGTATAAGCCTTGCATGCTTTACAATGCAATGATTGCTCCAGCAGAAACGTTTACGATCAAAGGATTCCTTTGGTATCAGGGGGAATCCAACCGTAAAGCCCCCGCTTTGTACCGAAAACTTCAACCGCTATTTGTTCAGATGTTGCGTGAAGCATGGGGACAAGGGGAATTGCCTTTCTATTATGTCCAGATTGCTCCTTTTGAATATGATGGGGCAAGATTGGTTGGTACAGCTTTGTTGCGAGAGGCACAATTGCAAAATTTGCAGGAAATTCCGAATAGTGGCATGGTCGTAACGATGGATGTAGGTGATTGTGGGTGCATTCATCCGGCACGCAAACGTAAGGTGGGTGAACGATTAGCATTATTGGCGCTTTCGAAAAGTTATGGAGTGAATGGTTTTGTTCCGGATACTCCTGTTTATCAATCTATGGAAGTGAATAATGGAAAGGTTTATCTAACCTTTGATTGTGGCAGTGAGGGACTTGCACCTTTGGGTACTACGTTTCCGGGCTTTGAGATGGCTGGAGAAGATCGTATTTTTTATTCTGCTACTGCTCGAATTGAAAAAGGTACGGGGCGTCTCGAAGTTAGTTGCGAGAAAGTTCCTGTTCCTGTGGCTGTCCGCTATTGTTTCCGGAATTATGAGCAAGGGACGCTTTATAGCCGTTATGGTATTCCGGTGGCATCCTTTCGAACTGATACTTGGGAAGTGAAAGAGTGAATGATTAGATTTTAATAATTGCATATAATTTGCTAATTTGTATAGCTAATTACTCATCTTCGTGTTTTTATTTGACTCCTGGCATCCGATTGCTCAAGTTGGCGGTTGTTTATGGTGCAAATGCTTCCGGCAAAAGTAACTTTATTAAAGTGTGCGACTACATTAAGAAGTTTCCGATTCATACTCCGACCAATAAGGGGGAGGAGATTGAAATTGTTCCGTTTTTTATGGATAAGAGTAGTATGACTGAAACATCGGATTTGAGTGTCTCGTTTTATGTTATAAAAGAGAATCAACAGCCTGTGAAATATGTCTATAAACTCTCTTTGGCAAGAATGTATGTTCTTCAAGAAGAGTTGTGCTATTATCCAGGTCAGCAGCCGGCTACGATTTTTGAACGGACTTTAGAACATGGAGTTTCTTCTATAAAATTGGGGAATGAGTTGAAGTTGGCAGTTCAATAGAAAGCTTTGCTATAAGTATGGAAGGTATCCAAACTCTCGTTTTGCTCAAAAGAGTTCGGATACCTTTTATTTAAGTTCGTTTATTTATTGCTTTTTTATTTGTTACTCTTTGATTATTGTTCTGCGCCATTATGCTTTTTACAATACAAATGCCGCTATTTCAGTTGACAGAGCAATAGTCTTGTCTTTCTAAAGATATATCTGCAAACTAAAATAACCCATATTTTGTTGTCTTTATACAGTATTGAGTTTTTAGCAAATAAATATATAAATAATGATGAAGATGACAAAGAACTTATTGTTAGGGGTTGTTGCCGTATGTGGCAGCACTTTTCAGGCTGTAGCTTGTACGGGAATCTCGCTGACATCCCGTGACGGCAGTTATGTGCAAGCCCGTACGATTGAATGGGCGCGCGGTGTGTTGCAAAGCGAGTATGTGATTATTCCACGTGGTCAACAGCTCACGTCATTCACTCCTACAGGTGTCAATGGACTAACGTTTACGGCAAAATATGGAGTGGTTGGTCTGGCTGTTGTACAAAAAGAATTTATTGCCGAAGGAATCAATGAGGCCGGACTTTCGGCCGGACTATTTTTCTTTCCTCATTATGGGGGATATAAAACGTATGATGCTGCACAGAACCAGCGGACACTGGCAGACCTTCAAGTGACGGAGTGGCTGTTGTCGCAGTTTTCCACTATCGACGAGGTGAAGGCAGCCCTTTCTTCTGTACGTGTTGTAGGATTGGAAAAGACAGCGGTAGTACATTGGCGTATCGGTGAACCGTCGGGGCGTCAGGTTGTGTTGGAAATTGTAGGTGGTGTGCCGCATTTTTATGAGAATGAAGTAGGAGTATTGACGAATGCCCCCGGTTTTGAATGGCAACTTACAAATTTGAACAATTACGTCAATCTTCATCCGGGTGACGCTTCCGTGCAAAAATTGAGCGGTATTACGTTGCAACCGACTGGTGGCAACTCCGGTTTTCTCGGTATTCCGGGTGATGCCACGCCTCCTTCACGGTTTGTACGTGCTGCTTTTTATCGGGGGACAGCTCCGCAACGAGCTACAGGTTTTGATACCGTGCAGCAATGTTTCCATTTGCTTAATAATTTTGATATTCCTATCGGTATAGAACATTCGCAGGGTGATATTCCGGATATTCCCAGTGCTACGCAATGGACCTCAGCTATCGACCTCACGAACCGGAAGGTTTATTATAAAACAGCTTATAACAATTCGATACGTTGCATTGACTTAAAAGCTATTGATTTCTCAAAGGTAAAATATCAATCACAACCGTTGGATAAGATACAGGAGCAGCCGGTTGAAATGGTTAAGATTCCCCGGTAAAATACGGAACGGTATGGAGGTGCTCTTATATAATAGTTGCTCGCATTAAGAATGTTCTCAAATAAATGTTGGTGACGTTTTACCCTCACACCCTCACCCTTTGTGCTCAATCCATTTATTCATCGGGGTTACAGGCGTGAGGGTAAAGGTGAGAGTAGGTGAGGGTAACTTTTTACTCTCACTCTGTCTCGTCCTGATTTGAGTTGACCAATTTTATTCCGTTTTCACACTAACTTCTTTATTCTTACCATAATATCCACTTCCCGGCACATAAATCGGCTGCATGGCTCCACCCATATTTTTCAATTTACCCTCGTCGCGCAGACGTCGGATATGTCGCATGGCTGTACTTCTTGCCATTCCGCAAAGATATTGGAAGTCATGTCTTCGCATAAATGGATGAGTACGGAAGTACTGAGTCAGTTGCAGGTCAATTTCTTCGTTTGTCAGTTGGGTGAAATCCAGTCCGCCTTTGAGGCTTTTCACTTTAAGCACACCGAACTCGTTTTTCAATGTCTGGTCGGCACGAAACTGAATGGCCTTTAGCTTCACTTTAGTCACTTTCCGTTTTGTGTCTACCGTTACAGGTTCCGTGGTTGTCAGGCAGGGATGGAAATAACCGATGCCGTCCAGATGAACTTGGCGTCCTTCCGCCAATTCCTGTCCCATGATGTGCGAAAGCGCATCAAGTACGGCTGTGACATCTGTTTCTGTCAGTGAACAACGTTCTTGAATACGTCGGCGCAGTACGTCGGTCCCTGTGGAACCGTTGTATTTGATGCGCGGATGCAGGGTGTTTCCGTTTTCTCCCTGCTGTTTGTTTGAAGGCTTCGGGTCTTCATACCAATCGAATAATATTGCCATAGCTCTATATTTGTTTTAAATGAACTGTTCTTGTTATGTATTCTCTTAGATAGTAATACATTAATGCTTAATGTTTCTTTTGTTAAGCTCTAATGCTTTGCAAGGGCTCACCCATGTGAACAAGGCTGTTTACGTCTGTGGACGTTTTTATTTACAATTGATAGCCTGTTTGTTCACACGGGTGAGCCCTTGACAACTACTAAGCAAAGATACATAAATAATAAGGCAAATGCAAATAATATGCAGGTATTTATCGGATAAAATGCTTGTTTACCGGAAGATAAAAGCGTATCTTTACAGGAATTAAATAGGTAGATGTAATTGTAGAAAAAATAGACAAAAATAGGATGAAAATTACTTTAATCAGACAAGACAACGGGAGCGGAAAAGAGACTCTTAGCGTTTGTGAGGCAGGCACATTATTCGACAAAATGAAAACGGAAACAAAGGCGGGGCATATCACGGCTTTGCGGGGAATCATACCATTGCTGGAAGGTACGTATGCCCGATACGAACATATTGATAAATTGCCATACATCTATTCTGCTGTGGAATATACCCGTACCAAAGAGGGCGAACGGAAGATGAAGCGGTATAACGGATTGGTACAGTTGGAAGTGAGTAGGCTGGCGAGCGGCTCGGAAGTGGAATTTGTGAAGCGACAAGCGGCGCTTTTGCCACAGACTTTTGCTGCTTTTGGTGGTTCGAGCGGGCGTAGTGTGAAGATATGGGTGCGCTTCGCTTTGCCGGATGACGGAGGATTGCCGACCAAGGAAGCGGAGGCGGAATTATTTCATGTTCATGCTTATTGGCTGGCGGTGAAATGTTATCAGCCGATGTTGCCTTTCGATATTGACTTGAAAGAACCGGTTTTGGCACAGAGATGTCGGATGACGTTGGACGAATCTCCTTATTATAATCCGGATGCGGTGCCGTTCTGCCTGGAACAACCGCTTACGATGCCGGGAGAAGAGACTTTCCGTCAGCGGAAACTGGGAGAGAAAAATCCGTTATTACGGTTGCAGCCGGGATATGAGTCGGCGCAAACATTCACGAAGATTTATGAAGCGGCCTTGAACAGGGCACTTCAGGAAATGGAGGATTGGAAACGTGGGGACGACTTGCAGCCTTTATTGGTTCGCCTTGCCGAGCATTGTTTCAAAGCGGGGCTTCCCGAAGAGGAAGCGATACGGCAGACGATGATTCATTATTATCGCGAAGAAGAAGAGCAGGTGATCCGTTCGATATTGCATAATCTTTATCAGGAATGTAAGGGATTCGGCAAGAAAAGCAGTATCAGTAAAGAGCAGGAGACGGCTTTTCTGTTGGAAGAGTTTATGAAACGTCGGTATGAATTCCGTTACAATACGGTGCAGGACGATTTGGAATATCGGCAGCGCGATTCTGTTCACTTTTGCTTTAAGCCGGTGGATAAACGGGTGCGCAACAGTATTGCGATCAATGCTTTGAAGGAAGGCATCAGTGCGTGGGACCGTGATGTGGATCGTTTTCTGAATTCGGAATGTGTTCCTTTGTATAATCCTGTGGAGGAATATCTTTATGAGACAGGTCGCTGGGACGGGAAGGACCGTATCCGTGCATTGGCTGGTCTGTTGCCTTGTGATAATCCGCATTGGCAGGAATTATTTTACCGCTGGTTTCTTAGTATGGTGGCGCATTGGAGGGGAGTTGATCGGCAGCATGGTAATAATACTTCGCCTTTATTGGTCGGTTCGCAGGGGTATCGCAAGTCTACATTTTGTCGCATTATTTTGCCGCCGGAGTTGCGTTTCGGTTATACGGACAGTATTGATTTCAAAAGTAAACAGGAGGCGGAACGCTATTTGGGACGTTTTTTTCTGATCAATATTGATGAGTTCGATCAGATTAATGTCAGTCAGCAGGGGTTCTTGAAGCATTTGTTGCAGAAGCCTGTGGCGAATCTGCGCAAACCATACGGTAATACGATTCGGGAAATGAGGCGTTATGCTTCTTTTATCGGTACCAGCAATCAGAAAGATTTGCTTACCGATCCTAGCGGTAGCCGCCGTTTTATTTGCATTGAGGTGACGGCTCCTATCAATACGAATGTTACGATTAATTACAAGCAGCTTTATGCTCAAGCGATGGAGGCTATTTATAAAGGTGAACGTTATTGGCTGAATGATGAGGACGAAAACATATTAAAACAGACGAACCGTGAGTTTGAACAGGTGAGTCCGCTGGAACAGCTGTTCCACTGCTATCTTAATCCCGTAGAAGAGGAAATGGAAGGCGAATGGCTGACTGCCATGCAGATTTTGAGTTATTTACAGACGAAAACACGGGATAAACTGGCTATTAATAAGGTAGGACAGTTTGGGCGTGCACTTCAAAAACTGAATATTCCTTGCCGTAAGTCTCGTAAAGGGACGCTTTATCATTTGATGAAAGTAGAGTAATTGATAAAGGTGGTGTGAAAGGGGGCTTTGTCAACCAAAATCAGGACGAGACAGGGTGAGGGTAAAAAGTTACCCTCACCTACCCTCACTCTTACCCTCATCACTGAAAGGACGATGAATAGGGGGATGCAGGGAAAGTGTGAGGGTGTGAGAGTAAAGTGTGTGATAAAGTATATTGAGAATGATTGATTATATGGAGGAGTGGGAGGAGAGATTGTCTTTTCTACGTAAAAATAGCAATTTTCGGGTCGTTTATTTGTGATGCGTATAGTAATTTTGCAGCATTGGAAATAAGAGTGCGAGTGTAAAAACGAAAATATTATTAGCTGTTATTTCAACTGTAAATATAATAAACGTATCTTTGGAAGTATGGGAGATAAAACGAATGTAACCTCTGTTATGAATGAGCAAAAAACGCTTGACTATGCACGCATTGCGCAGGCAATCGGGTATATAAGGGAGAATTTTAAAAGGCAACCGGGATTGGATGAGATTGCCGGGGAAGTGGCGTTGAGTACGGCGCATTTCCAACGTATGTTTACGGAGTGGGCGGGAGTTAGCCCTAAGAAGTTCTTGCAATATACTAGTATTGAATATGCCAAGAGAATCTTGAATGAAACTCATGCGTCTTTATTCGATGCGGCACAGGAAACAGGGCTTTCCGGTACGGGCAGATTGTATGACTTGTTTGTAAATATAGAAGGGATGACGCCGGGCGAATATAAAAACGGAGGTGAAAGTCTTTCTATCAATTACAGTTTTGCCAAAAGTCCTTTCGGTGAAATCTTCATTGCGTCTACCGATAAAGGTATTTGTTGTATGGAGTTTGCAGACGATCATGACGCGGCTTTTAACTCTTTACGGAAGAAGTTTCCTAATGCAAGGTTTACCTCGATTGTGGATGAAGTGCAGCAAAACGCTTTATTCATCTTCACGCAGGACTGGAGTAAACTCAAAGAAATAAAATTGCACCTGAAAGGTACTGACTTTCAACTAAAGGTTTGGGAAACCCTACTCAAAATTCCTGTCGGTGGCTTGACTACTTACGGAGATATAGCCGCAGGAATCAATAATCCGAGAGCTTGCCGGGCTGTTGGAACGGCTGTCGGTGAGAATCCCGTAGCTTTCCTTATTCCGTGTCATCGGGTCATTCGTGCTTCCGGTGAGTTGGGAAATTACCATTGGGGAGAGATTCGCAAGAGTGCAATGATTGGTTGGGAGGCTGCAAAAGTGGATGTTTGAATAAATAAAAAAGTATGGATATTAAGAATGATAAGATCACAATAAAACCCTTACATGATAAAGATGTAGGCACTTTCAGTAAATGGTTGGCTAAAGAATATATTTATAAATGGTTCTGTCCGGACGGAAAAGAACATAAAATGGCTTGGTTGAATGAGATAAATAATAGAAATACCTAATATCATTATATGAAATATTTCATTGCTTATTATAATAATGTACAGGTGCCAAGATTGATTCCATAGCACCTGTACATATTGAAAATTCTACTTAATATCCCGGATTTTGATACTCGCTGCCATTGGTGATTGTTGCAGTAAATGTAGTTGAAATGGGACGTAATGCATAATTCGGGTGAAAGAATTGTGCTAAGTCCGGATGAGTATTTTCCAGATACTCCGAGTTCTTAAACATTCCTGTCCGTTTCAAGTCGTAGAAGCGGCAATATTCTCCGCAAAGTTCACGGCCTCTTTCGTCTAAGATATCTCGGACCGTAATACTTCCTGTAAGCCGATTTGCTCCGGCACGTTCACGAACCTTGTTGATATAACCGGCTGCATTTGCACCACCATTCAGGTAAATATCAGCTTCTGTCGCAATCAAATAAACTTCTGCCATACGCATGATAAATGTCGCATTCAGATTACCATTTCTCTGTTTGGAAGCATTGGCTACATAATAATTACTGCTGTTATGCTTATTCAGTGACGGATAATAGTAGCGGAACTGGTTCTCGTTTGTGCCGTCATCCTTGTAATTGCCTGTGACGTTTGTATAAGCATAATTCATGTTCACGTTATTATTGTCATTACTATATACATGGTGATAATCAATCAGCAAGTAATCAGAAATATGTTCTTTTTGCTTTTCTGTAGCATAATCAATGTCTTGTGGCATGATAAACTTAATGGCTAAGTCACCTTTATTCAGAGCTTTGCCAATGACGGTTTCTTCTTTGTCATACATATGTACGGCACTCTCATCCCACGTGTAATTCTTGTTCGCGTTCCATTCAGTAGTGAACGATTCATGAAATCTGGGGTCCAATGTTCCGTCTTTCTGTACATACAAACTCAATAAATGCTGTGTGGGCATAAAGATACCGGTAATTGAGCCTTCCCAAGTAAGGCGTGTTTCCTGATTATCTTCACGAGCACCGAACTTATTGATATTGCATAAGAAATACTCATCGTTGCGATTTAGCTTGTAGTTTCCGTTGCTTGATCCGTGACCGTCTGCTCCTGCATACCAGCGATGTTTCCAGAGAGCTTCCTTGTTTTCCCAGTTATTGCTCTCTTTAAACACTTCGCTATACGATGGATACATATACGTATTGTATTTTCCACCGCCAGTTTCGCAATCGGTAATCAATTTCTTGGCTGTATCCAGAGCTTCCTGCAAATATTCGGTGCTTCCATATTCGTACGTCTGCAAGCAGGCTTTAGCCAGAAAACCGAGAGCGGCTTTCTTCGTCGGGGTGGTAGTAGTTGCATGCGTACCTGTTGGCAACCATTCGGATGCGAATCTTAAATCGGGCAGGATTACTTCCTGGTAGATAGTCATCGGATCGGTACGGGTGGGTGAGTAAGTCAGTGTTTCCGCTGTTATCGGTTCTGTGAGCATCGTCACTGCTCCGAATTGTTCCACAGCATTGAAATAATAGACAGCTCTAAGAAAACGGGCTTCCGCAATCTTGGCATTCCGCTCCTCTTCCGTGGTGTAAGGAGGTTTGTCTCCTAATGCGATAGCTTCGTTACAGGCTCCCACACCGTCGTACGTCCCGTTCCACCAATTATTGGTGTAAGTCGTATTGGGTGATGTTCCTGCGAAAAACCAGAACCACTGTGTGTAACTTGTTGATTCGTTGGCTTTATACGTCCAAAGATCGGTGTCGCCTTCAGTCAGTGACATCCAGTCCGCAGAACCGTAGTAAAACCTTTCCATAGCAAAATAACACTGGTTAATCAGGGTTTCATATCCATCGATGGAAGTAGCCAAAGCCTCTTTGGTAAATGCGCCCGGGTTGTATTCCTCCAAGGTGCAGGAATGTAGAGATAAGGCCGAGAACAGCACACTGCAAAATATAAATTTTATATATATCCTTTTCATGATTATAATCTTTTGTTAGAATGTCAAATTAACGCCAAAAACAAATTGCCGGTAGGTAGGAAATGCATCCGAACCGTTGGTTTCGGGATCAGTATCTTTCAACTGCTTATCTTTTACAAAGATGAACGGATTGTAGGCTGTGGCATAAATACGGCATTTCTCCATTAAAACTTTGCGGGAAATATTGACGGGTAGTGTATATCCCAGCGTGATATTTTTAATCTTAATGAAGGAGCCGTTGCGCACTCTTAATGAAGGATATACGGTTTTTTGTTCGTCTCCCGTTCCGGGACGGGGGAAATAGGCTCCTTGATTATCCTCTGTCCAGTAGTCTACGCCTGCCAGTTGGTTCTTGGTTACGCTCTGTTCGGCGGTATAATAACCGAGCAGGTCACTGTTGATTGTCTGTCCGTAACGCGCCATGGCAAAGACGGATAAATCAAAATTTTTGTAGGTGAAGGAATTGCTGAATCCGATGATCCAGTCCGGATTGGAATGTCCTAGAATTTGCCGGTCTTCCGTACTGTATTTATGTACACCTCCATCACCTTTTTGGTCTAAGGTTTCTATCTTGATGAATCCGGGTTTTACGCCGTAGGCATCCAATGTTTCCTGTGGAGTATCGGTTCCCCAGATTCCGGTATATTTATATCCGTAAATAGCTTTAATCGGTTCACCGACAAACAGGTTTTCGGCGATCAGATCACCGTCAGGCAGATCGTCTATTTGTTCCTTGTTCCAGGTGACGGATAAAGTGGTGTTCCAGGTGAAATCTTTATGCCGTATATTGTGCGAAGTGATCGTTGCTTCCACACCTTGGTTACTGGTCTGGGCGATGTTCTGCCAGATAGCCAGAGGCGATCCCCATCCGGTCAGACCGCTGGTGATGGGCAATGTACGTTTGAATAATAATCCTTTGGTGGTTGTCTTGAACCATTCTACCGATCCGTCAATGCGACCGTTCAGGATACCGAAATCCAACCCCACATTCCAGTTGTATGACTTCTCCCAGCCGAGATCGGAACTACCGTAGGTACCGGAGTATTGCGTGAAAGGAACAATCTTCCCATTAATGGAAATTCCCGAAGCGGTATATACGTATGCTTGTGTTGTGGTGCTGTATGCGGTGGTTCCTCCCGAGTTACCCGTGATGCCGTAGCTCACTCTCAATTTCAGGTTGTCCAGCCAACTACGTGTCTTTTCCATAAATGCCTCGTCCGATATTCTCCACGCCAGTGCGCCTGCGGGGAAAGCATCCCATTTATGTCCGGTGGAAAATTGTGAAACACCGTCCCACCGCGTAGAGAAATTAAACAGGTATTTGCCTTTGTATGAATAGTTCAGACGGAAGGCAAAAGACATTTTCTGCATCTGTGCGAAGTCGGATTCTACATGTTGGGAAGTACCCGATGTCAGTCGCCAGAAAGACCATTGATCTACCATCTGACCGCTGGCGGCAGCCATGCTACTTTCCGACTGGTTCTTATTCCAGGAAGTAATCAATGAACCTCCCAGATTATGGTCTTTGGCGATGGTTGTGTTGTATGCGAGAATATTTTCCCAAGTGTAATTCCAGGCATTGTTGTTGGTGATGGAAGCATGCGGTGAACCTGCATAAGACGGACGGTTGGCATTGCACTTCTCTCCCCAGTATTGCCCGCGGCGTGAGTGATTCAACGTACCATTGACACGACTGGTAAAAGTCAGGTCTTTGACGGGAGTTAGTTCGACATAGCCGCTCATATTCAGGTAGGTAGAACGCGTGTTGTCTACATACTGGTTCTCTATAAAATCACTCATCGGGGAATATTGTCCCGTGATGTATTCGTGATTGATCTCCCCTTTTTCGGTATAAGCATCACCCAACGGGATGGCGGAGAGAGATTTGGTGAATGTGTTTTTCACACCGGAGTTCAAGTCCCGGTAGACTAAATTGGAGGTAAAGCCCACCTTTGCCCATGAAAATATCTGTTGATCCAGGTTGAGGCGTAACGAATATCTGTTCAGATTTTCGTTATTAAGTAAACCCTCTTCCCGGTTGTAGGAAGTCGAAGCAAATAATTTTGTCTTTTCAGTGCCACTGCTGACCGAAAGACTGTATTTCTGTGTGGTAGCCGTGTTGCCCGACACTTCATCTATCCAGTCTATCCATTTGCCGTCGTTGTATGCATCTATAAAATCCTGTTTCCCCAGTAGGGCGGACATATCGGTAGGATAGTCACCGTTTTTATATTTATAGGCTTCTTGCTGGTAGGTGACCCATTCATCCCGCGTCATCCCATGTCTGTAGTTGGGTGAACCGCTGAATCCGTAATAAGCATCGAAGTTTACGGTCGCTTTTCCTTCTTTTCCTCTTTTGGTGGTGATGATGACAACGCCGTTTGCTCCTGCAGAACCATAAATGGCGGTGGAAGAAGCATCTTTCAATACATCTACACTCTCGATGTCTGACGGGCTGACCTGGCTATAACTGCCGGGGATTCCATCGATAATGAACAACGGTTCGTTGCTGCCATAAATAGATCGTGTACCACGTAACAGGATAGTGACATCACCTCCTACCTGTCCCGAAGTTTTGGTGATATCCATTCCGGGTATCTTGCCTTGAAGGGCTTCCATTACATTATTGGTAGGGGCGGCCAGTACTTCCGCACTTTTGACGGAGGTGACTGCCCCCGTCAAATCCCGTTTTTTGACCGATCCATATCCTACCACCACTACTTCATCAATCAGTCTGGCATCTTCCGTCAGTATGATTTCCAGCTTGTTCTTGTTGCGTGTATTGACTTCCTGCTCCGTGTATCCCATATAAGATACCTTTAATACTGCATTGGGCGATACGTGCAGTGTGAACAGTCCGTCTACATTCGTAATCGTCCCGTTGCTGGTACCTTTTTCAACGATATTCGCTCCGATAATCGTCTCTCCTTGAGAGTTTTTCACTATACCCGAGATCGTTCTGTTCTGTTGGCAATAAGCCCGTGTTGATCCAAGTATCGACAATGAACCTATTAATAGGAATAATAGGTAAAAATTCATTCTATAAACAGTCTTTAGGGGATTATTCTTCCCTATGTTTGTTTTATCAGAAAATGATTTCATGCTTTTTGTTTAATTGTATGTTTACTAATTTGTTTTTGGATAGCTAAATTTCAGGATGATTTAAAGCTATGTTTCGATTGTAATGATTTTACTTACCCCATAGGCTATTAGATTTTATTGGTTAAATGATGATTGTTCAGAATGTCAATGCCAATTGAACATTATTCTGTTACTGTTTTGAATGTGGCGCCACGATTCATGTCAGTAAAAAAACTGACAGGGCAAAATTATGCATATAGAACTGGGGATTGAAAAAAATAAAGTTGACTTTTATCAGGACAGAGTTGTTTCTTACTACCTGTTGTATATTTGATTTTATAAGGTAATATTGTTGTTGATTAAACCTTTACCCGTCGTAAACTTTACAGTAGTAAAGTTTTAGAAGTAGATAAGAATGATAAAGACTGGGATAAAATAGATCTAATTAGGTTATATTCAAAAGAGAAACAGATAGAAAGCTGTCTTTTTCAAAGGGTGATATGTAGTTGCGAATTTTATTTTCATTATCTTTGTCTCAATGTATTTACTAAAGCAACAATGATATGGATATTAAAGTAAAAGACAAGGTGAATCAAAGGCATGTCGGTCGCAATCTGCAAAGAATCCGTGTGTATCTGGGTATGAAACAGGAAGCGTTGGCTTCTGATCTGGGTGTTAGTCAACAGGAGATTTCGAAAATAGAGAAACAAGATGAGATAGAAGACGGACTGTTGACAAAAATAGCTGAAGTCTTGGGAATATCTACTGATGTCATCAAGGATTTTGATGTTGAAAAAGCCATTTGTAATATTAATAATTATAAAGATGCCACGATTTCTCCGGGAGCAACAGCAACTGTTTATGCAGCTCATACGCAACAGATTAATCCTCTTGAAAAGGTGGTTGAACTGTATGAACGCTTGTTGAAAAGTGAACAGGAGAAAATAGAGATTCTAAGAGAGTGCATAAAGCAGGGAAAATAATCAACAGACTGGAATATGGAAACGGAAAAGTACACAAATACGATTCATCTGGGAAGAAAAATTGAACGGGTGCGTCGGCTTCGGGGAATGACTCAAGCGGAACTCGGTGATTTGTTAGGTATAACGAAACAGGCTGTTTCGAAAATAGAACAAACAGAGAAGTTTGACGATGAACGATTAGGCGAGATTGCTTCAGCATTAGGCGTTACTGTAGATGGCCTGAAGAATTTTAATGAAGAGACAATCTTGTATAATACGAATAACTTCTACGAGAATTGCGGTGTTAAAAGTGCTGTCAGTAATACAGGTAATAATCAGACCTTTAATAGTTTCCCTGTTGAACAGGTAATTGAGATTTTCGAAAAGCTGTTGGATAAACAAAAGGAGCAATTTGAAACTTTAAAAAAAGAGAAGAAATAAATATCTCCAAGATATTGAATTTTATCAGTCGTAATTATACTCCTAATGCAATGATAGCTGAATTGATTTCTTCAAAAAATAAGGAAATAGATTGGTTGAAAGAAGAAATTAAGTTTTTAAGAGGGGAAAATGAAAAATTGCTGCTGATTGTGAACGAAAGGACATCTTCGCTATAATAATTGTGATTTTAAACATAGAGGTATCCAAACTCTCTTCATTCCAAGAAGTTTGGATACTATTTTTTTAGTTTGTTGCATTATGACGTAACGTTCACAGTACAAAAGCTGCTATCTCAGGTGATAAAATAATACTTCTGTCTTCACTAAAAACTATGAAATTAGCATTGTACAATGCATTGAGTATTTCATTGTACGTTGTTTTTCCTAACCCTTCGAGTCGTTTTAATCTACTCCACCCGTATTGGTAAGTGAATTGTAGTAGCTGATATACGGTTTCTGCTCTTTCATCTTTTTCCTTGAAAGAAAAATGGTGATACTTTTACTACTTTCACGCCTGAAATATCGATGAATAAGGAGATTGACGCAAGGGTGAGGATGCGAGGGTAAAACTGATAATAACCTTTATTTGATGACTAATTTAGGTATTCTGAGCATTTTTACTTTCTGTATCATTATTATAATCCATACAGATATAACAAAGGGAGCGGTTAAGGTAATAATACCCAAACTCATTCATAGAATTTGTAATACGGTGAACAGTAAGACAGAGCATCCTGTCCATAAGCCACTTTTCCAGGTCGTCCCTTCTAAAGCTATGGCACATAATACACCATTATAGCTCATTAATCCGGCATTTAAGTTTATAGCATCCACTTCAAGTGAAATGGCTAGGGGGCTAGGAAGAAGCGCTCCCAAGATAGTATAGAGACTTGCCTTTCGAGAATTAATCAAAATGCCTATAAGGAAAAATAATCCGGCTAGAACTGTATTTCCCTGAAACATGACTTGCCCTAAACCTAAACAGAAGGCTTGGAAATAAGTAATATTCTGTGTAGTATCAATAACCGTATCGGAAACTAATAGTAAATCTGGTATAAGCTAGCTGCAAACTCCCAACATTCCCCATACAGCAAGAATGAAAGGAACTGTAAAGCCAGAAATTAAACGTTGCTGACAGAAAAAATAGGCAATCCATGTGGAAAGGGCCGAAGCGATAATCAACATGATTAAACCTTCTACCGATAATTGTAGAAATACGCCAACTGTTATACCTGCTAAAGTTCCATTAAATCTGTATAATCCATTTTTAATATCATCATACTTATATCCCGAAAAATAGGCTGTCAGTATACTTATTATATTACCGCAGACTGCTAGTGTTCCCATTTGCCATGAGTTTAGAAATATTCCAATTAGCATTAATAATCCCGAGAAAGCATTATTCTGAAACATCACTTCTCCTATTCCACGTTCCAGAATGAGCAATAAATTGTGTATAAAGGCCATTCGTGTAAATTATTAACTGATAAAATGATGACAAAAGTATAATCTTCAGTTGAGAATATCAAGATTAAGAAATGTGTAATAAAGGATTGTGATATTATAAATTAGTAGTATGCATTTGTGGAGGCTCGTTTTATGAACAATTAAAGTTTTCTTTGTGGATTGTTTGTGTTGAAATAATAGGATGAATTCTTCAAGATTGAGCAGTCTCAAAATTATGTAATATATTGCCAATATAAGCCCTACTATGGTATAATTATTTCTATATTTTAATGGATTATTACAGATTGGATGATTTTATTACTCTAATGATTAACTTTTATTCATTTGACTGGTAGAATCATTATAGTGTACTTTATCGGATGCTTACATAATTTCCATTTAAGTAGGTTTAGCCGGTGACCTGACGTTATGCGTATCCCGTACTATCGTGATGATGAGATGGAATGTTTTTCAAAATTTCGGCAGTATTTTCTTGTTACTGCCGAAATTTTGATATATATTTGTTCGTGAATTATAAAGAATATATATGAATAGCAAGTTGCAAGAAAGTAAGGTGAAACAGTTATTTGCTCAGCAGGAAGTTATCACCAATACGGATATACTTTATTTATATAGAGAAAAGGAACCTGAAATACCGGAGGCGACCGTAAACTGGCGGATATATCATTTGGTTCAGAAAGGGGTTATCCAAAGAATCGGCAGGGGAAAATATCGTGAGGGCAAAGCACTAACCTTTTCCCCCGAATTGTCGGCGAAGACTATAAAGACTGGAAAATTTGTCGGGAAAGAATTTCCCTATATTAATTATTGTATTTGGGAACTGTCGGCAATCAATAGTTTCAGCCAACATCTGATTAATTATAACGTGGTTTTTCTGGAAGTGGAACGTGAAGTTATTGATTCTGTTTACAGAGCTTTGAAGGATATGAGGTACAAGGTTGTCCGTATCAAGGATATAAAAGAGGATTTGTCCGATTTTGCCGGATATGTTTGTGTGCGTGCATTGGTTACCGAGGCTCCCGTACTGAAAGAAAAGAGTGGTCAAGTAGCTTCGCTGGAAAAAATATTGGTCGATTTGTATTGCGACAAAGAGTTTGCACCCTTTCAGGGGAACGAGATATACCATATATATAAGAATGCTTTCGATGACTATACCGTAAATGAAAGCACTATGTTAAGATATGCAAGACGCAAGGATAAAAAGACGGAAATAGAGGAAGTTATTAATTCTATAAAACGGTAGTAATTCACTTGTACTGCCAAAATTTTGATATTATGATAGATATAGAAAGTATTGAAAAATACTGGATTGAGAGTATTTCCAAGAAAAAGAAAGTCGATAAAATCCTTATAGAGAAAGTTATCAGGGCATTGATGCTACTGGAGGGATTAAGCAGCTCCGGTTTGGATTTCGTTTTTAAAGGTGGAACCGCCCTTATGCTGTTGTTAGGTACAACCAAACGTCTGTCTATAGATATTGACATTATTGTACCTAACAAGAGCGTTGACTTGGCTGATTATCTGGATAAGTTCATAACAGAAAAAGGATTTACCCGATACGAGAAACAGGAGAGAAAAGTACAAAGCAACATAGAGAAGGAACACTATAAACTGTTCTTTATATCTGCACTTAACGGAAAGGAATCGCATATCTTACTGGACGTGCTGAAAGAGGATATTCATTATAAAACTCTTGTAAAAACTCCAGTCGGCAGTAGTTTCCTTAAAGAAACGGGGACTCCCGTCATGGTTACCACTCCTGACTTTAATAATATACTGGGAGATAAACTGACTGCGTTTGCTCCTACTACAACCGGTATTCCTTATATTAAAAAGGATAAAGAGATGGGTATGGAGATTATTAAACAAATGTATGATGTGGGGTGCCTATTTGATGAGATTGATGATATAAGCATGGTTAAGGACGTATTCAAAGCCTTTGCCGCCATTGAACTAGAGTATAGGGGAAACACACATACAATCTCTGACGTATTGGATGATACGTTTTATACTGCATTGGCTGTCTGTTTCAGAAAGAATATTCAGAATACCAATTTTACTGTTTTGAATAATGGGATTATTTCAATCAAGTCTTATATATTCTCTGATTCCTTTCACTTGGATAAAGCTGTTACATACGCCGCTAAAGCTGCTTATTTGGCTATATTGATAAAATACTCCAAAGAAGAAATAATCAGATTTGACCCTAAAGTAAACTTAAAGGATTTAGAAATAAAGCAGTTCAATCCGGAACATCCTTTGAATGAATTGAACAGGCTGAATAAACTGAAAAAATCCAATCCGGAAGCTTTCCATTACTGGTATCAGATTTATAAGATTATTCAAGAGAATAAATAAATTCAGATAAGAAAAACAGCCGTTGCAACTGTCAATCACAGTGTAACGGCTTTCTTTTAGAGTTTAAAATCGGACCAAAACAAAGTCCACCTATTTCACCTGTTTTTCTTGCTGTAAATACCCAAGAATTACAACTGAGCCCCTATTTCCTGCTATCTACCAGAAAAAAGAAATCCCTGATAATGTCTGATTACCAGGGATTTGCTTGATTTTTCTTGTTGTTTCAGTGATCCGCCTGGGATTCTCCTTTAAGAGTTACCACGTTGATATTTAAAACTTTATATTTTTAGCTTCAAGCATATCCCATGATTTAACCCACTAATTTGCTACGTGCTTTTGCGGTAGTTTTCCTCATGGAGAATACTAGGGGCAAAGATAGCTTAAAATCTCTTATGAGAAATAGTAATTTGAAAAAATAAAATGAAATATCAAAAACAGATCAAATAATCGTTTTTAGTTAAAAGACAACTCTCATTGAATCATATGGCATTTTCAAAATATCTTGCATATATATCTTTACCCATTTTTCTATATTGGCTAGATTTGTATTTTTTAAAGTCAAATTTGTCGATGTCTTTTAACTTTTCTTTATAGTTTTGAATATCTGATATTTTATTATTCTCAATTAGTAATCTTAATACATTTAACACTCCATTTATAAATGTAACATTTAACATTCCATTAGGATTTTGAGGAGTATATGTTTCCCATTTATCTGAGCTTAATTCGGATTTAAATGCAATTAAAAGATCTCTTATTTTCGTAATGCAAAAACTAATATATTCATTCAATATTTGATACTCTTCTGATTTCCTTTCTTTTAACCTGGCTTTATTTTGATTTTCCCATAAGCTGTATAAACTATCTTTGCTTTTTATGTCGTCAAGTTTAATTAATGGTTTTAAACCAAAACTGACAATTGAAGCTGTTTTAATTTTGCCCTTTTCAAAAGAGTATTGCTCAATCAAATTACTTAATGGTCCATTCGAATTCAGCCCTTTTAAAATTCTTTTACCTATAGCGATATTTGAGAATGGAGTAATCATTAATTCTATTTCTTGTTGCAATTTAGGCTTTACTTTGGTCTGGTTTAAATTAATTTCTAAAAATAGATTAGCTTCAAACTTTAATCGGCTTTCTTTACTTTCCTTTTGAGGAAATAAAATTCCAGTAACTAATAAATTTTGTATCTTTCTCAGTTTGGCAATATGAGGTTCGTAGATATCATCTCCTTCATGATAAGCATAGGTTCTATGTTGGCCATCAATTAGTCCTATGATATTACACTCATCGTTAATCTCTATCAAAGCCGGAGTTACATTTGTAGAAGCATTATCTCCTTCAAATTCACCTTTATCATTTATAATAATAGGATTTCCTTTGCGATCAAATAGTTTAATTTGGTTTTCTGCAATTGTAGAAATAATATTGTTTATAAAAACTCTGCTATTTTCCGTCAAATATTTTCTCATATTTGATATTTTTTTTGCTTCGAACATTCTTTGGTAGTAGCCTATGTTTTCTTTTTCTCTCCAACCTTCTTGGCGCAAAACATAAGCTCTTTTTATTAATGATTCAGCATCAATATAGAAAGATACAATTTTATAACCTTCTTTGAAAGAACTTTTTTCTTCTGGTAAAATATGTCCAGAGAATTTGTTGATGGAAATATGTCCTGATCCTAATATGTTTTCACCAAATTCGTTAAATGGGATGCCTATAAATTCTAAGAATTCGTATTTACTTGATCTTTTTATTACTTTTGTTAAACTTTTGAAATATTGTACTATGTGATAATCAAAATAAATAACATCATTAACAACACTTTTATGTTCTTCTGATATGCTTTTTTTAGAGCAATATAAGATTTTCACCCTTAATTGATTAATGGAATATTTATCTTTAATGTTATCTTGGTAATACTTTTTAAAACTGCTAAGCTTTTCTTCTTGCAGCATAAAATTTATGAAGGCTTTTTTATCACTATTAACTCTGTCATAGAATATACTTTTCTTTAACAAATGAGGATCTCCAATGGTGTATTCTGTTAGTAAAATAACATTCTCAAATATAAATATATCATCTAATTCCGATGTTCTCCCTTCATAATTAAATTCTTTACCATCAATATAAGATAGCTTCTCGAAACCTATATTTTTAAGGATATCGCATATCTCTTTTTTCTGATTTCGTTGCTCGTTGCGTTGAGAAATTTCGGCAGAAGAGAGTCTTTTCTTGGTTTTCTTTGTATTTTTCTTAGCCATAGTAGGAAGTCATTTAGTCGTAATCTTTTTCGTTTAAATCAACACAGATATCGCTTATCACTTTAACTTTTGGGGATGATATATCAATATCTTTAATATATGAATAGGAATTAGTTTTTGAATAACCAAAAATATTTTTTGATTTTACTTTATTTTCTTTTACGCACTTAAATATTGCTTCTATTCCAAATTTTGACAAAGGAGGCTTGACTATAATTTCGTTGATAAGTTTTAAAATATTATTTGATTCAGCATCACCTATAATTTGATATTCGGCAACTATAGACTTATTTCTTTTACTACTTTTATTTTTTATCGTAACAAAAATTTTAAAATCATCCCTTGCTGTTTCTTCTTCAATTTTATTTATAAGTAAACGAGCAAATTTTAGTGCCCTTAAATTTAAGATTTGTGTCTCAAAGTTACTCTGATTATTTTGTTGCTCCAATAATTCATATTCTTTCCGGTATTTTTTTATCGTTCGCTTAATATAATTTTCAAACATTTTTATATATTCATTATTGAGTTCAAACCCAATGTAGTTCCTTTTCATATAAGCAGATTGAGTTAGCACTGTTCCACTTCCTGCAAAAGGGTCTAATATGATATCATTTTCATCTGTGCTTATTTGTATCATGGTTGCTACTAACTCTTTTGGTAGTGGACAAAAATGACGAATATACTCATCTCCCCAAGATCCTTGAACAGGAATAGGGAATTCCCATATTTCATCTAATGCTTTTCCTTTTGGATTATATCTTTCTGGATATTTAACCCACCATTTTTTTAATTGTGAGGTGTCGTATATTCTTACTTTATCTTTGTTTGACTTATATTTCGGAGACTTTGAAAAGAATAATATGTATTCAAATTTTCTTTGCATAAACCCGTTTGTAGACCAAGGTACTGTTTTATCTTTTTTCCAAATAATTATATCTTGGAGAAACCAACCTATATCTTTAAGTTTATTAGCTAGATCAAAAGGTAGAGAAACTACTTGATTATTTCTTTTGAAAGTATCAATTATAATCCAAAGTGTACCATCATCTTTTGTGATTTTCAAGATTTGTCCAAATATGTTTTGCAAATCATTTAAGTAGTCTTCATATATCTGTCCATAGCCAACTTGATTTTCAGAACCGTAATCTTTCATGTCGAAATACGGTGGTGATGTGATCGTAGTCTGGATTTCTATATTTTGCGGTATCGATTCAAGAATATGCCTAGAGTCAATATTGTATACTTGATTTAATTTGTTTTTTGCCATCTTTCTTTTACGATGTATGTATACTTATTTGAATTATATTGGTTGAATAAGTTTACTAGAAGTAGACTTATTGGTAAGTGGGTTTCACTTATAGAGTGCAAAAATACAAATAAAAACAAAAAAGTAGTATAACTTTGTCTTCAAATGTTTTACCAACTTGATTTTAGTGTGCTAAAGTAACTTTATCGTGCTATTTAATAGTTAGTGTTGATTATAGTCTTGGAGATTTTTTCTTTTTCTTCTTATTAGGTTTGGGTATGTGTTCATTATGTTGGGATGAAAAACTTGTTTCAGATGAAATGAAAGAATTAAGCGAACCGCATGTTTTGTCTTTTTTTAAATCGATAGAAATAAAGCTTTGCTGATTGCTATACTGATCGATTTCTATTATTCTTTCATCGAATTTAACTTCTTGCCCTTGTAGCTTAAGCTGTTCAGATATAGAACCGTTCTTCATGGTATTGGCATACTCAAATGACTCAGATAGTTGGCGATCATAGCCAAAGAGTTTGTCAAAGCCCTGTTCTGCTTGTTGAAAGAGGTTCACTCGGTCAAAACCACCTATGATTATCCCTTTCTTGGTGCTTTTGTGATTTGTAAGCGGTGACAACTTCTTTTTGTTGGATTGGTCTTTCCGACTGACAATCAAATGACAGTGCATATTCAGTTCATTATCTGAACGGTTGCGGGCAAAGTGAATCTTTCCGTAAAACTTTATATCCGAAGCGGATAGTTCTTTATTGAAGTTTTGGGCATATTCAGGAATAAACACCTCACGGATATAGCGTTTCATTGCTTCGGCTTGTTCTTGTTCTGTATTACCCATCGCTCGGAGTTCTCTCTCCGATGGACTGACATGAATAGCGTAAAACTTAGCATCTGTTTTTAGGAGTTGCCCGATATTGGTATCTATATCTTTTATGACCTTTGATTTATAGATGTTATCATTTGCCAGGTTGAAAAATCCATCAATATAGATACCCTTTTCCATCCGTTCCAAATCTTCATGTTCTAAATAATTGGCTAGTTGCCGGCTACTGCCAGCATTATTATATGTTCCGTTTGATGGTGGGGCAAAGTCTATGTGCATAATCCTACGTATTTATCAAGTTACTGATTTCAGCTTTCAGATTCTCTTTTCTTTTACTATCCATCACACCGCAAGCAGATAGTTCTGAATAAAGTTGTATCAGTCGAAGCAACTTTTTATAATCTCGTTGATGTATCTGGTAGAGTGCGTTGATCTGCTTGGACTGATTGTTTATCACATCAGCATGATTGCCGAACTGTTCGCTTAACTTTTTCAGTACGGCTATTTGTCTCTCCTGGCTGGTTTCCAGTTGAGAGAGAATAAGAGTTTCCAGAGTTTTGCTGATAGTATCGAAGCGCAAAGCGATAGAGTTGGTTGTCCGAATCATGGGATTCAGTTGTTCTTCCTCATAGTGACGGATGAAACGGATAATATCATCCTGCCTTTTATTTATTTTCGCCAGTTCCGATTTTACGGATTCAGGGGCTTCGGATGGATTGATATGTGCCTTATCTATATACCCAAACGCCAACTTTACAACTTCACTCTTTTTCAGTGAATAGCGTTTGCATATCTTCTCTACCAAAGTTGCCGTTCCCTTGTCTACGGAAATGGTGGTGAATATCGTTTTTCGACTGTTGTTTGGCATGGTAATTACTTTTTTATAGAAATATGAATAGATAAATACCTGATAATAAGCCTTGAAAAGAAAATACTTGTTACAGGTGTCATTACAGCGTGTTCTTGTAACACGCTAAAGCCGAAGGCTTTGCCTCGCAGGGCAAGAGGGAAGAACAGGACTTGTCCAGTTCCCTCTTGCTTCATTTAGCGAAATGAGCCGAGCCGCAGAGCTAGGCGGTTTCTGCTAAATGGGGTGTGATGGCACTTTACAGAACGGGTGAATTATCCGCCTTTATTGCTTCGGTTTGCTTATCGAGTTGATTTTCCTTTTTAAATCGTTCATAGGTTTTACAATCGGCATTTTCCTGAACGAATGCCCGAATGTCGGATGCCCGATAATAGGTTTTATGACTAATCATAAAGAAAGGTAGTTTACCACTTGCCCGATAACGCTGCAAGGTTCGGAAAGATACTTTCAGCAGGAAAGCTAAATCCTGATTGTCTAACAGTCGGTCGTTTTCATCCAGCACTTTATCGGTATTGATAAGAGATTGCAGGTTTTGACCTATCTCCCCAAGTTTCTTGGAGAGTCTTTCCATCCACTTATCGAAATTTTCGTTGTCTATATACATTTTACTTCAATTTTTAGTTTAACATTATTGTTCTCAATCGATTGATGAAGCAAAGTTCGGCAAATGGGTGTAAATAAGTTAGGGGAGTAGATATACTACACCCCTAACATTTGTTGATAAGTTGCTGATTTATAGATAGCCTTTCTTTTGATTTTCTTTAGTAATAGCTTTGCGAAGTATATCTAAAAATTCGATTCGTTTATTGGCTTGCCGACAAATTACACTTTCATGCTTTTTGTGGATGTCCCCAAATTTGATATTGAAGAGATGTTCAAACGCTCGTCCGATTTCTGTTAATGGTGCTTCTTTTCCGGCATGGTTTACCACTCTCTTAGATAGGAATAATCCGCTAACCAGTTCCATGATTTCAACAAGGTTAGTTTCATCTGTCAGATAGAGTGGCGATTGTGGATTACTATTTTTTTTGTTTTGAAACGGGGCTGGATATTGAATTTTTAGATTCAATAGCTCCAGTTCTGAACAGATAATAGCCAATGTCTTTTGTAGAAACTGCTTTTTAAGCGCATTTTCCCCCCTGCCCGTAAAGAGGTATTGTTTCAAGTGAAGCTATCTCAATGCGGGTAGCTACAAGAATACGATAAGTAGTTGAATAATCGTTTTCATTACTTATGTCTCTAATTCTTTCGATAAACTCGTCATAGGCATTTTGCATTACATTGTTATTGACTTCCTCTTTAGACTTTTCAATCAAAAGGTTGAAAAGTTCTGTTCTTAATAATTTGTTCATAAGCATAATTTTAAATGGTGAATAAAACTAATAAATATATTGTCTACATTTAATATGCTTATTTGCGATAATGTTTTATAATCAAACTATTCTAGTTCTGATATATAAATATTGATTGTTTGCAATATATTTATAACATCAGTTTCTGTAATACCGTGGCTCTCTATGCGTAATACTTTTTCCCAATCTTCAAAATCCACATTCCATTTATGAATCTGCGTGTATTGAGCAAATAGTATTTTTATTCTTTCTATTTCTAATTTGGTCGTAATAGAAGTTCGAAAAATCAAAATATCTCTTTTATTGTTTTTGACTTTCGTCATATATCACTCCCTTATATTATTCATTTTATCTAAAAATACCGTTATTGCATCATATCGTAGATTTGAAACAGAACACACTACTTTGCTAATCTTTCTCGTAATAAACTTTTCTATGAAATTCATTTTGTCAAACAGAAACTCACCACCTAAGATTGCTTCGGCGACAGCATTTGAGTGTAGATATTCGGGGAAAGCTTTTTTAAGTTGCTCAACTTCTTGAGTATCGTTCATTCCGCAAATAAATAATGCTATAATCTTCTGTTCTAACTGAGCGCGATTCTTATTGCAGAATTTACTCATTAATCTTCCTGGGTGCCCAGCGTAAATAGAAGTTCCAAGAATAATTCTATCATAACCTTGAATATCAGGATTATGGAACTCTTTCAATGATATATACTCCAGTTCAGGACTTAATTTTTCTCCTATAAGATGTGCAACTCTTTCAGTTGTTCCATGCTTTGAATAGTAGATTATTGCAGTTTTCATAAATTCTCTCCTTTCATTTAGTTACCTTTGCAAAGGTAGAGTAGTCAAGGGCTATTATCAATAGTGAATTATCATCATATTTTGGAACATTCATGAACTTAGAAAAATATAAATCGTATGTAGAGCTATTGTCAAGAGTGAACAATAGTTGTGTGTTTCTTATAGAATATAATAATAGATTTTTATATACATCTCCAAATTTCAATACATTTTTTGGATACGACATCGAAAAACTTAAAGACCCTTCGATTGAACACAACTACTTAGAGAAATATATTCATCCTGATGATTTTATAATCTTTAGCACTATTCAAAAAAGGTTACTTGGCTTTTACTATAGCCAGCCTATTGAATGTAGAAAAGATTACAAGCATATCTTTGAATTTAGAATTTTAAATGCAAAGAAAGAATATGTAAGAGTGATTAGTCAGCATCAGGTTTTAGAAATAGATGAAATTGGTAATCCCTTTTTGGTTTTAGGGGTAGTTGATTTATCCCCTGACCAAAAAGATATGGATGAGATAAAATTTCGGCTTGTCAATAATAAAACAGGAGAAATGACACCTTTCCCTTTGACCGAAGAAACAAATATAAAGTTAACTAAACGAGAAGTGGAAATACTGAAACTGGTAAATAAAGGCATGTTCAGTAAAGAAATATCGGATAGCCTTTCGATAAGTATTCATACAGTAAACAATCACAGACAAAATATTCTTCAAAAAATGAATACAGACAATGTTGTTGAGGCTATTAATTATGCCCGAAAACTTGGACTATTGGATTAATTCAAAAATAGTTCTTACTGTGTAGTAAGGTTATTTGAAACAATGGAAAACCACAGTAAACTAAAGTAGTTCGCTCGTTTCTACCCATTTACCCATTTCCTATTTTGTTTTTTATATTGAAAAGCTGATAATCAGAATTCTATTTTGATACACTATAGTAGTAGCAAATAATTGAATCGCTTATTGAATAGTGCTTCAAACAATTAGTTCATAATTTTTTTCATGAACTGAATAATATTGATAGTGAGTTCACTATTTTAACTTCCATAGATTTTTATGTATAACTTTAGAAGTTAGACATTAGTAGCTTTACCATGCCACTTTCAGACAGTTTTGAAAACGGCTCTTGATTCTTCTTTCATTTGCTGGTGAAATAGAATCAACACGTTTTATAAACCATTAAAAATTAAAAGTATGGAAGTAGTAACCATTGAGAAAAGAACATTTTCGTATGTCTGCAAAAGGTTCACGGAGTTTGCCAAGCAGATAGAGAGTTTATGCAGTACTCATACTCAGAAGGTAGAAAACTGGCTGGATAGTCAGGAAGTGTGCTTGTTGTTAGGTTTTAGCAAACGAACGCTGCAATATTACCGAAGTAGTGGACGGCTGGCTTATTCTCAAATTGGGAGCAAGATTTATTATAAGTCTTCCGATATTGAAAGAATTATTGCGGACAGTGAAACACGAAATCAATCACCCAAACAAATCATGTCTTATGAAAAGAACTAAAGAAGATTACCCGTCTTTCAACCTGTTTTCTATTGTTGGCACATGGGAAAGCGTTAATCTGAATCCTACGGTTATCATCTACCGAAACGATAAAGACTATCTTCTTTCTATTATATATGTATCGGAAACAACCAAACAGGCTTCACCCTCTACTTATGAGATACAGCAAGATGGTAGCCAATATTTTATTAGCACTGTATCCAAACGGCTCTATATTGATTATGATCCGGCAAAAGACGTACTTAGCATTTCATCGCAGGGTGACTATCTGCGCAACTAGTCTGCCATCTAGTCATCTTAAAATCAATATTTCAATAAAACAATCTTTCAATCATGGAACTAATAAATAAAGATACCCCGCAAGTCAAAGAGTTTATTTCTTCGCTTGATTCAATGCTGAATGGTATTGAAACTATAGTAAAGCATTACAAGCCCCACCTGAACGGGGAACACTTTCTTTCTAATAATGAAGTTTCCAAAACACTGAATGTCAGTTTGCGAACCCTGCAAGAATGGCGAGATACAGGGCAAATCCCCTTTATCCAGATAAAAGGAAAGATTATCTACCGCCAAAGTGATATTGATAAGCTGCTCCAAAGGCACTACTTTGAAAGTTGGAAAGAATAACCTGCTACCCTCGAAAACATTGTTTTTCGGAACTTATCTTTGTCAATGCTTCATATTAAGTTCTGGAAAGCTTACTTTAAAAGAAAAGGATTGAGAAAATGAAATTCATTCTTCCCAATCCTTTTCTATATTGACTACGACCTTTATTATATAGCCAGTTCTGATAAACAGTTATTTACTTTCTGCATATCTTTTAGAATATTCTGATCCAGTACCCGTGCGTAGTGTTTCGTCACGTTGGTATCTGCATGACCTAACATCTTGGCTACATTTTCCATACTCACGCCATTTGCAAGGCATATAGAGGTGGCATAGGAATGTCTGGCGGTATGAGTGCTTAGATTTTTGTGAATTCCGCACACATCGGCAATCTCTTTCAAGTAACTGTTCATGCGTTGATTGCTCAATACTGGCAATAGCTTTCCGGTACATTCTGCCACATTTTTATACTTTTCAAGTATAGAAGCTGCCACAGGTAGCACAGGAATATTGCACATGATTTTTGTCTTTTGGCGGTTCTTCCTTATCCAAAGCTCCCCTTTGTTATCTTTTACCAAGTGTTCAGGTGATAAATCTTTCACATCGCTGAACGCTAAACCTGTAAAAACGCAAAAAATGAAAACGTCCCGTACCTGTTCTACTCGTTTAATTGTGAACTCTTTAGTAAGAATGATTTTAATTTCGTCCATTGTTAGAAATTCAGGATCGGTTTCTTCCAGTTTGAAGCGGTAATAAGCAAACGGATCTTTCTTTATCCAGTCGTTTTCCAAAGCAATACGGATAATCTTCTTCAAGTTCTTTAGTCGGGTGATAGCTGAATTCTGCGCACACCCTTTTTCAATCTTCAAAAAAGCATCGAACTTAGAAATGAAGTTGGCTTCCAAGTTGTTCAAAGCAATATCCGATAGCTGATATTCTTTCTTAATGAATTCTTCCAAATATCGGGTAGTGGTTTCATACCGTTGAACAGTTTTGCTTACGAAGTCTTTGCCGATCAGTTTACGGCTTTGTTCGTTATGTTCCCTGAATACCTGCAAGAGTGTTTTGTTATCTTCGTCCACACCATAAAACAACTTTCTCACAAGATCAACGGTGATAATCTTGCCGGAAGTTTCCAGTTCTCTATAAATTTGGTGTATGTGTGAACGTGTGATTTCTAAGTAGTGGTTCAGTTCCACCGACATACGGTCTTTACCTTTTGAATTCTCTTTTGCCTGATTCCAGAGGTTTACGGGACAGCTTCTTTTGATAGAAATATCTACCATACAGCCGTTTACGGTGATTCTCATGCACACGGGTGCTTCTCCGTTCTTTAATAATTTGCCTTTCTTGATGAAGAACAATACAGAAAATGATTTTCGAGCCATTTTTACATCGTTTTTAAAGTTACAAAACTATGTATTCTCTTCCAAAGTAAGTCTATGCAAAACACTATGAATCAGTGGGAAAAATGCAAATTCGTGGGACTTTTTCGAACTAAATTTTAGTCCCACGATTTATCCACCGATAATATGCTTGAAACGGCTATTTTCTGCTACCTGCCAGAAAAAAGAAATCCCTGATAATGTCTGATTATCAGGGATTTGCTTGATTTTTCTTTTGTTTTCAGTGATCCGCCTGGGGCTCGAACCCAGGACCCCAACATTAAAAGTGTTGTGCTCTACCTGCTGAGCTAGCGAATCAATCCTTATTTGCGAATCAGTTATTTCCTGATTGCGGGTGCAAAGGTAGTTACTTTTATTTAATTTGCAAGCATTCCGTAGAAAAAAGTTTCAATTATTTTTCCTAATTATGGCTTGTTCCTTGATTATCAGTAGTTTCGGCTTCATCATATTTTATCTTTTCTTTGTTGATAATAAAGCGTTGGTAGTAGGAGAGCATTAAAGTTGTTAGTGGTAAGGCGATGATCATGCCGAGCATTCCCATTAATGAACCCCAGATGGAAAGAGATAAAAGGATGATGGCAGGATTCAGTCCGGTAATCTTTCCCATGATTTTGGGGACAAGGAAGGTATCCTGTATGATTTGTACGATTGCAAAGACAGCTAATGCGCATGCAATGATAATCCAGAAGTTCTGTCCGGTGTCGGCAGCTTTGAGGATTGCTAATAAAATAGTGGGAAGGAAGCCGATGATTTGCAAGTAGGGAACCATATTCAATGCTCCGATGAAAAGTCCCAAAGCGATAGCCATGGGGAAATCGATAATCAGGAAACCAATGCTGAAAAGAATACCTACGCAGAAAGCAACCAAAGCCTGTCCACGGAAATATCTGTTCATACCATCCTGTACATCGTGAACCAGATTGGAGGCAAACGTACGGTATTTATTGGGTAGCAGATGCAACCATCCTTCAGCTATCGCTTCGTAATCCAATAATATAAAGATTACATATAATAATATAATGAAGGAGGCAAGGATGCTGAATAGAATGTTGAGAGATTCTGCAAGCAAGGTCCACACTCTGGGGACGGTATCCTTGATTGCCGCCAAAATATTCTCTTCACTTAATACACGGTTCAGCGCTTGAAGATCGATATTTTCGTGGATAAATTCAGAAAGACTCTTAGGCACATTGTTTCCGGCTCCATTGGTGAGGTAAGTCACCAGCAAGTCGTTCATTCTGCCTATTTCCGAAATCATCGGCGGCACTAATAGGTAGAATAAAGTGACTCCGATAACCGTAATGAGGAATAAGGAACAGAAGATGGAAATAATGCGGCTTTTTAATCGTAGCTTATACTGGAAGAATTTGACTAACGGATAGACCATATAAGCTATCAGCCACGCAATAAAGAAAGGTAATAACACTCCGCTAAGGCGTTCTACAAGCATTAATATTCCTACAACTAACACACATCCGATAGAGCCGCGTATAAAACTGTCGAATGTTATCTTTTTCCTTTCCATAATCTTTTTCTTTTATAGAGTTTATACTTTCTGCTCATCTTCCCCTCGTGCACGGAGATAACATTCCCTGCACAGAGGCTCGTATTCGGCTGTTTCGCCTAAAAGAACCTGTTTCTCATTCTTGACAGTACGATGTGAGAAAGAAGCCAGCTGGCCACATTTCACACAGATTGCATGAACTTTGGAGACTTCATCGGCAATGGCGCACAATTGCGGCATTGGTCCGAATGGATTTCCTTTGAAGTCCATATCCAACCCTGCAATGATAACACGGATTCCATTATTGGCGAGCTGGTTGCATACATCAATCAAACCACTGTCGAAGAACTGTGCTTCGTCAATACCTACTACATCTATCTCGGAAGTAAACAGTAAAATACTGGCTGACGAATCGATGGGAGTGGAGGCGATAGAATGGCTGTCGTGAGAGACTACATCTTCTTCTGAATAACGGGTGTCGATAGCTGGTTTGAATATCTCTACACGTTGTTTCGCGAATTTCGCTCTCTTCATTCTACGAATCAATTCCTCTGTTTTTCCGGAGAACATGGAACCGCAGATTACTTCGATCCTGCCTCTTCTTCTAGTCTCCTGTATGTGGTCTTCTGAAAATAATACCATGAGATTTTGTGTTTTCTTGATTAAGTAAATATGTGGACAAAGGTAAGCAATTCAATGTGCAAGAACTGTTAAATTATCCATTATTTTAAGTTATTGCATAAATTATTCCTACATTCGCACCGTATAAACAATGGACTGACATGAAACAGAAGCTATTAACAGATATTGAGTTGGATGTTCATGAGTTGAAGTATCTCATGGATTCATTTACCAAGGAGCCGACTCCGACTTTGTCTGAACTGTTGAAGCGGAGCATTACACGGATGCAGGGACGTTTGGATGAACTGCAGCAGGAAGTGGATGCTGTTCAGGTGACTTCTCCGTTAACTGTAGAAGAAACAGTGGAAGAGACTAATGAAGTTGCCGAATCTGAAGTAGATTCACCCAGCATTATACAATCTCTTGAATCTGTTGTTGTGAAAGAAGATGAGGAAGGAGAGATTATTGTTGCGGAAGAGAAACCAGTCGTAGCGGTAACAGAAGAAGGGAAAAAAGAGGAACCAGCAATTGTTGAGGAATCTGTAGCTGAAACTGTTGTGAAAGAGGAAGAACCTAAATCGGTAGTGTTGGGAGAAAGTCTCAAACTATCTGCTGGCTTGCGACATGCTATCAGCTTGAATGATTCTTTCCGTTTTTCTCGTGAACTATTTGGAGGCGACACAGAATTGATGAATCGTGTTATTGAACAGATATCAGTAATGGGTTCCTACAAGACTGCGGTCGCATTTTTGTCCTCGAAAGTCGAATTGAATGAAGAAAAGGAGGCGGTGAACGACTTTCTGGAGCTACTAAAGAAATATTTTAATCAATCAGCATAAATCAAAAACAAGATGGGAAAGCTATATGTAGTGCCTACGCCGGTAGGGAATCTGGAGGACATGACTTTTCGGGCTATCAAAGTCCTGAAAGAGGTCGATCTGATTTTGGCGGAGGATACACGTACTTCCGGTATTTTGCTGAAACACTTTGAAATAAAGAATGCAATGCAATCCCACCACAAATTTAATGAACATAAAACGGTGGAAAGTGTTGTTAATAGAATAAAGGCAGGTGAAACGGTGGCACTAATTTCGGATGCCGGAACGCCTGGAATTTCCGATCCCGGATTTCTGGTTGTTCGTGAATGTGTGCGCAACGGTATTGAAGTGCAGTGCTTGCCGGGAGCAACCGCTTTTGTTCCGGCACTCGTAGCATCGGGATTGCCGAACGAGAAGTTCTGCTTCGAGGGATTTCTCCCCCAGAAGAAAGGACGGCAGACACGACTGAAGACATTGGCGGAAGAACACCGCACGATGGTGTTTTATGAATCACCCCACCGTCTGTTGAAGACGTTAACACAGTTTGCCGAATATTTCGGTGCTGAACGTCAGGCAACCGTGTCGCGTGAAATATCCAAACTCCACGAAGAAACAGTTCGGGGCAGTTTGGCTGAATTGATAGAACACTTTACCGCTACCGAACCCCGGGGCGAGATTGTGATAGTATTAGCAGGAATAGATGATTAAATAATTTCATTAAAAAACGTAAAACGTAAACGTATGAAAAAGTTAGCTGTTTTATTTGTATGCGTAGCCATGTTAGCTTCGTGTGATAGCTTTAAAGGTGGAAGTAAAGACCTGAAAGCTGAAAATGATTCTCTTTTGATGGAACTGAACCAGCGCAATGCTGAACTGGATGATATGATGGGTACTTTCAATGAAGTTCAGGAAGGTTTCCGTAAGATCAATGCTGCCGAAAGCCGTGTTGACTTGCAACGTGGAACCATCACTGAAAACTCTGCCAGCGCCAAGCAACAGATTGCTTCTGACATCGAATTCATCTCCAAACAAATGGAAGAAAACAAAGCGCAGATTGCAAAGTTGCAGGCACAGTTGAAGAACAGTAATTACAATTCTGCACAGATGAAAAAAGCTGTTGCCGCTTTGACTGCTGAATTGAACGCTAAACAACAACGTATCGAAGAACTTCAAACTGAACTGGCTTCCAAGAACATCCGTATCCAGGAATTGGATGCTGCTGTCAGCGACTTGTCTGCTGCTAAAGAAACGTTGGCTGCAGAAAACGAAGCGAAAGCTAAAACCGTTGCTGAACAGGAAAAGAGCCTGAATGCAGCCTGGTTTGTATTTGGTACTAAATCTGAATTGAAAGCTCAAAAGATTCTTCAGAGCGGAGACGTATTGAAGAGCGCTGATTTCAATAAGGATTATTTCACTCAAATCGATATCCGTACAACCAAAGAAATCAAGTTGTACTCTAAACGTGCTGAGTTACTGACTACTCATCCGTCCGGTTCTTATGAATTGGTAAAAGATGACAAAGGCCAGTTGACATTGAAGATTACTAATCCTACTGAATTCTGGAGTGTATCCAGATACTTGGTTATCCAGGTAAAATAAGGTAGGCATCCCTTTTTGAATTGCCAATGTGCTGATTCCTGGATTCAAGAAATTAGCACATTGGCTTTTTTATTTCCTATATACGCTAACTACTGATGAAATATAAAAATCTCTTTTTTGATCTTGATGATACCATTTGGGCTTTCTCTCAAAATGCCCGTGATACTTTTGAAGAAGTATATCAGAAATATTCGTTCGACCGTTATTTTGATTCGTTCAATCATTATTATACCCTTTATCAGCAAAGAAATACCGAACTTTGGATTGAGTACGGCGAAGGAAAAATAACGAAAGATGAATTGAACCGTCAACGTTTCTTTTATCCTTTGCAGGCTGTGGGAATGGAAGATGAAGCGCTTGCCGAACAGTTCTCGAAAGATTTTTTCGCGATTATTCCCACTAAAAGTACTTTAATGCCTCATGCAAAGGAGGTATTGGAATATCTTGCTCCTAAATATAACCTCTATATCCTTTCCAATGGATTCCGTGAATTGCAATCACGCAAGATGCGTTCGGCAGGAGTGGACGAGTATTTCAAAAAAGTGATTCTTTCGGAAGATCTCGGAGTGTTGAAGCCTTGGCCGGCGATATTCAATTTTGCCTTGTCTGCCACTCAATCCGAATTGCGCGAATCCTTGATGATTGGTGACAGTTGGGAAGCGGATATAACCGGAGCGCACGGAGTAGGGATGCATCAGGCTTTCTACAATGTGACAGAACGGACAGCTTTCCCTTTCCTCCCTACTTATCACATCTATTCCTTGAAAGAATTAATGGATTTATTATAGGTTTTCTGGATTAAGTCGTATTTTTGTTGCGTTTTAATTTTGCATAAAATACGATATAATCATGGATAGTACGCTTCTGCCTTTTGCCTTACTTTGTTTCACTTCATTTTTTACATTGACCAACCCATTGGGAACGATGCCTGTCTTCCTTACCATGACCCATGGTATGACGGATAAGGAACGTCAGTCTATCGTACGTCGCGCCACCATTGTGTCGTTTATTACAATAATGGTATTTGTCTTTGCCGGGCAGTTTCTTTTTAAGTTTTTCGGTATTTCTACCAATGGCTTCCGTATTGCCGGTGGGGTGATTATCTTCAAGATCGGCTTTGATATGCTTCAAGCCCGTTATACACCGATGAAACTGAAAGATGAAGAAATCAAAACGTATGCGGATGATATCTCCATTACTCCTCTCGGCATTCCTATGTTATGCGGTCCCGGAGCGATTGCCAATGCTATTGTCTTGATGCAGGATGCACATTCTTATGAAATGAAGGGAATTTTGATCGGCACTATTGCCCTGATTTATCTGCTGACTTTCTTTATTCTTCGTGCTTCTACGAAATTGGTAAACGTATTGGGCGAGACGGGAAACAATGTAATGATGCGCCTCATGGGATTGATTCTGATGGTGATTGCGGTGGAATGTTTCGTCAGCGGATTGAAACCGATTTTGGTGGATATTGTGAGAGAGGGGATGCTTCCTTGATGATAAAAGATAGAAGGGTTGAAGAGTCCTTAAAATGAAATTTATCTTTGCTGTAAAAAATGAACTACCCTTATAGAAGTTAATAGGATATATATAAATAAAGCCGTAAATGGATGACAACTATCAGGAATATTTTATTTTAAATTACTTTTGTAAAAAATAGATTCCCGAGTTTTTTTATAACCCCCTTAATAGAAATGAGACTAAAACTCCAAGGCTTGCCAAAGAGTTTAGTCTCATTTTTACCTTTATAAATCAGTATCTTTTTTATATCTTGGAATTGGATATATTGTATCTACTCTTTTTTATTTCATTAAAAAGAAGTGAATTGTTTATGGATTCTGATCAGTGGCAATATTTAAGCTTTCATTACCGTCGAACTCTGTCATTGGAATCATCATCGTCATTTCCCAGTCTTCCGGATCAATATAACGTCTGTAGTCTAATAGACGTGCTCCTTCTCCCCATTATTCGATACGATGTTGAAGTAAATGTTTCTTACGTAAAACTATTTATGTATATATTTATAAATAATAAGACCTGCAATTTCGATTAATTCTAAAATTGCAGGTCTCATCTACTTATTTAAAACTTATCCTTATATGGAGGCAATATTAAAAAATGTTTTATCGAGGTAGATTATCACTCCATCCCTCTGTTTGTATAACTCCAAAACCTGAATTAACTTCAAAAGAAGGTATTGGGTACACAAATTTGGCAATGTTGAAATTAGTATACGCTCCATCTGCCACACTAATAATTTTGCCTAATCTTCTTGCATCAAAGAAGCGATGTCCTTCTTGAACCAGTTCTAATTTTCTTTCTTTGTCAATCACATCAATAATCGTCTGATCCTCTGCAATTTCACTATCATCCAAATCCGGGTTTCTTTTTGCCGCTACTTCCAACAGTTTTTCTTTAGCTTTACCATAATCAGGAGTTGATTGTTTTGCATATGCTTCTGCCTGTATTAAATACATTTCAGGCAGTCTGAAAACCGGCAAGTTAGAAATCTGATTATTGGTTGTGATACCACGCATTTTTCCACCAGTCCACGTACCGCCAAGAAGTGCCAGACGAATATCATTAGATGAATATTCTGCTATTGTTGCGCTGTTAATAGACAAACCGTATTTATTCCATAAAGTATTCAGAGCATTAGCAGATAAATAATCATCTTCGGCTTTTGCTATAAAGAAAATGTCTTCTGTCGAAACAGCCAATGTCGTGTACATATTCTTATAGTCTTCTTTGGTTGATACAATTGTACCACCACTTAGGGTTATTGCCTCTTGAGCCGCCGTAATAGCCCCTTCGTAATTTTTCATATAGAGTTTTACGCGAGCTTCAAGTGCAGCAACTGCAGCCGTATTCATATACTGTTTACCTACATTTTCAACACCTTCTTTAGCATAATATTCTTTAGCCTTCGTTATATCATCAAGAATCAGGCTATAATTTTGTTCTACACTAACTCTTGACACCTGTGAATAGGCAGGGACGGGCTCAGTAACGTTTACGATACCTAATGTCGTTTTGTTGGCTTCCGAATATGGCAAACCAAACATGTTAGTCAAATAGAAAGAACAGAGGGCTTTAATTGCATAGGCTTGAGCGATGCATCCTTCCACTTCTGTCAGATCCCCCTTTGTTACTTCTTTAAATGAAGCACCTTCTTTAATGATACGTGCACAACGGTCGATAGCCCAATATCCGTATGCCCATATTTCTTCTATGTATGAATTAGTATCCAGTATCTGATAGCGGAAGATGTCATAGAAATGGGACGTTGCAACGGAATGTGAAGTGATATCCGTTGGCGCATCTCCAATTGCTAATACATCACGTCCCAGAAAACGATATGAACCTAATGTGTAATATACACCATTTAAAGCATTCTGAAAATCTTGGGTAGTAACCAAGGCTTCTTCTGTCGGAACAGAAGTTGATGGCGTTTCTGTCAAGAAGTCATCGCATGCGGTGAATGAAATAGCCATCCAACCGGTTAATAAAGCAAATAATATTTTCTTCATTGTCATAAATTTCTAAAGTTATTTTTTAGAAGCTAAGATTAAGACCGAACATGATATTTCTAGGTACAGGATATGCCCAAGACTGCATACCGGTAGATCTAGTTTGTGGATCAAATCCTATAAAATCTTTAGCAGTGATAGTGAACAAATTGTCAGCAGAGATATAAACTCTTAAATTGTCAATAGCCACTTTATTCATAAGGTTCTTCGGAAGAGTATATCCTAAAACCATGGATTTCATTCTCAAATAAGAACCGTTCATTAAGAAACGGCTGGAATTAGTTTCTGCTCCCGAGTTGTCTCCAGCTACAAATTTGGGTACGTCGGTTATATCTCCCGGCTTTTGCCAGCGGTTGTCATAAACATAGTTAGATACCGGACCTAAGAAATAATGTCCAACCTGCATATCAAATGCAAATCCGGAGTTATATACTTTATTTCCCAAGGTGAAACTGGTATCAAAAGAGAAGTCAAAACCTTTGTATTTGAAATTCATTCCAAAGCCACCATAAAATTTAGGATCGGCAGAACCTACAATTCGCTGACCGGCCTCATTTACATTTTTTGTTTTCTCATCCCCTTCTTGTCCTTTATACCACATTGCTTCTCCTGTTTCAGGATCCACTCCTGCATATTCCGGCATATAGAATGTATTATACGCCTCGCCAACTTTTCTGATAGTTAGAGTATTTTCAATTGGTTTTTCTGTGGCAAGTTTTATGATTTTATTTTTATTTGCCGTACCAGTGAAACGAACATCCCAACTGAAATCCTTATTTCTAAGTACGTTAGCGTTAATCAAGAATTCTATACCTTTGTTTTCCATCTCACCTACATTTTTTAGGATAGACCCGAATCCAGTTGTGTAAGAAAGTGGTACATCAAATATCATATCTTTTGTCCGTTGGTTATAATAATCTACTTCGAGTGTCAGTCTTTCAAAGAAAACAGCATGGATACCGATATCGGCTTTTGCAACAGTCTCCCATTTTAGATCCGGATTGGCTATTTGGTAAGGAATAGCTCCTGGTTTACCATTATAAGAATATCCATAATTATATAATCCCATTGCTGCATAATAACCAATATCCTGATTACCTACAGTTCCATAACTACCTCTGATAGTCAAATCTGTCAACCAACTTTTGGTATTTTCCATAAAGCTTTCGTTAGAGATGCGGTATTTTGCTCCTATAGACCAGAAAGGAGCCCATTTGTTGTTTACACCAAATCTTGACGAGCCGTCATAACGGAAACTGCCTGACAGATAATATTTATCATTCAAGTTATATTCTGCATTCATAAAGAATGAAGAAAGAGTGCTTGCTTTGGTTGAAGACCCCGCCCCTGTTGGCTTGGAAGCATTGTCCAATTCAAAAACAGCATCACTAGGATATCCACTGGCAGCTGCATAAATTGTTCTATAAGATATTTTCTGTGCTTCTTGTCCCAACAATACATTCAAATGATGCATGTCTTTGAAAATGCGGTTGAAGTTTACGGTATTGGTAATGGTCAAGGTTGTTGCCCTTTCCTGATTTCTTTGACCAAGCATACCGCTACCGGAATATTGAGGATTATAAATTGAACTGTAAAAGAACTCGTCCAAGTCAATCAAGCTCAATCCTGCATTTGTCTTCCATGTTAAGCCATCAATAATATTATAAGTAAAATATGGATTCACAACCAATGTAATCTGCTTTTGATTGCGTTTATCACCTTTTTCTTTATCGTTAATAGCTACAGGATTATAATTAACATTTGTATTATATGTTCCGTCTTCATTGCGCACCTGTTCAAACGGACGGATGTCATATACTGCTACAATAGGATTAGTATATTGGCTTTCAGTCATAGTGTTGTTTATATCGGAGAGTGCTCCATTCACAGAAAGTCCATATCCTATCCGCCCGCTTTTTCCATCTAAACTAATACGTCCGCTATAGCGTTTCATTCCAGTTCCGATGACGATACCTGTGTTCTGAAAATATCCTCCACTAATATAATAGCGCAAATTTTCATTCCCACCTTGAGCACTGATATCATATTCTTGTGAAAAACCATTTTGCAGAATCTCCTTCAGCCAATCCACACTCTTGATATTTTGCGTCAAGTCCACATTATACCAATCCATAACATAGGCATTCAGCCATTCAGCAGAAGTCATGCCATCCTCACCGTCATATCCTGCATTTGTTAGTCCTTCGGTCCAGATCTCTTTGTATTTATCCAGATTTGTCGTACGATAATTATGATCTATCTTACCTACAAAACTAGTTCCGACTTTTGCATTCACATTAAAACGCGCTTTTCCCAGACTACCTTTTTTAGTAGTAACTACAATTACTCCATTCGCTGCACGAGCTCCATAAATAGCTGTAGCTGTAGCATCTTTCAAAACTGTGATGGACTCAATGTCGTTAGGATTGATATTAGCCATCGGACTTGCCGCCATATCCCCTGTTCCGGCTTTGTTATAAGCCCCCATTTTGTCTGTGTAAATGGCAATACCATCAATTACGTATAAAGGTTCGGTTCCAGAATTCATTGAACCAACTCCACGAATAGTAGTAGAAGCGTATGCACCAGGTTGTCCAGTCAAGCTATTTACTTGTAAACCAGCTACTGATCCTTCCAAAGACTTCATAAAGTTTGCATCTGTTTTTTTCATCAAGTCCTTGTTATCCACCGTTTGGGCAGATCCCGTAAATGCCGCTTTTTTAGTTACCCCATATCCGGTTACCACAACCTCATCTATTAGCTGTGCATCAGATTTGAGAACCACTCGCAAATTGGGCTTTATCGCCACTTCCTGCGTCTGCATACCAATGTACGAAATCTGCAAAGTCTTTGCAGAACTTGGTACATTCGACAAATTAAAATTACCATCTACATCTGTGATTGTACCTTGAGTGGTACCTTTTACCAACACAGAAGCGCCAACAACTGGCTGCCCGTCTTCTTCAGAAATCACAACGCCTGTGATTTTTTGAGTTTGGGCAGTTACCAGGCCTATGCCCACAAAAAGGCATGCCAATAACAGCATCAATTTTCTTTTCATAAATTCTCTCTTAAAGTTTAACTTTACATTATTTGTATCTTTACTCTAACAATTTGCAAATATATTAATAAAACTGAAACTAACAATTATATTAATAAAAAAAGGTTGCAAATATAACATTTTGTTATTTTATGTGCTGTATTTATGCCGATAAGCATGTTTTTTCTTATTAAAAGCGCTGATTGCTAAAATAGCTAGTAACACTTTGCATGAGCAAAATGCATCTTTTAATATTTCTTTTACTCGTTTTTAGTCATAAAACACCTTTAAAAGCTATTCTTTTTGCTTTTTTCGTGGAAAAGCGAATAAAAAAGTGGCATTTAATTTAAAGTTTTGTGAATACTCGGTTATTTGGAGATTTGTTTTTTTTAGAGATATTAATGCTTATTCGTCTCTGATATAGCACAGAATTACGTCTAATTTGTTCTATTATTAATTTAAAAATGAAAGTATGGAAAAGATCAGTTACAACCTTGTGTTTAACAGAAAGAAGAGATTGAATAAAAAAGGAATGGCGTTAGTACAGGTAGAGGCCTATCTGAACAGAAAAAAAATGTATTTCTCCACCAAAATATATCTCAAACCCGATCAGTGGGATGCTAAACGAAAGATGGTGAAGAATCATCCTAACGCCAATGTTTTGAATCGTATGTTGTATGAGAATATAGCAGCTATTGAGCATACTGAACTTGGATTATGGCAACAAGGAAAGCCAATATCGCTAGATTTATTAAAGAATTCGATTGATAAGCCTCTAAGTAACGGGAGCTCATTCTTAACTTTCTTCAAAGAAGAAGTAGCTAATTCTCTTTTGAAAGAGAGCACCAGACAAAATCATCTTTCCACCCTTGAATTACTTCAGGAATTTAAGAAAGAGATATTATTCACCGATTTGACATTTGAATTTGTGTCCTCATTTGATAATCACCTGCAGTCTAAAGGCTATCACCTTAATACCATTGCCAAGCACATGAAGCATCTAAAACGATATATTAACGTTGCTATAAATAAGGAATATATGGATATACAAAAGTATGCTTTTAGAAAGTATAAAATTAAAAGTATAGAGGGAAGTCATACGCACTTGGCTCCGGAAGAGTTATATCGCTTTGAAAATTTACAGCTAACAGGAAGATATACGAGGCTACAAAAAACAAAAGATGCTTTTTTATTTTGTTGCTACGCAGGGTTACGATATTCTGATTTCACCAGTCTGACCTCCGCAAATATTGTTGAATTCCATCAGGAAACCTGGATTATATACAAGTCTGTTAAAACTGGTATTGAGGTACGTCTTCCTTTATATTTATTATTTGAAGGCAAAGGAATTGAGATATTGCAACGCTATAAAGATGATCTTGACAGCTTCTTTAAGTTGAAAGACAATTCTAATATCAACAAAGAATTGAATTTATTAGCAGGCTTGGCGAAAATAGATAAACGTGTGTCATTTCACACTGCCCGGCATACAAATGCCACCTTATTATTATATAGTGGTGCCAATATTACTACGGTACAAAAGCTATTAGGACACAAAAGTGTGAAGACTACACAGGTATATGCAAATATAATGGATATAACAGTGGTACGTGATCTTGAGAAAACGGCCTCATCAAAAAATAATAATAGGTACAAAAGCTAGATGAAAGTGTTCTGTTTTTAAGATTTAGTTTTAGAAATGGAGGGGCTAATTTTCTCTAATAGAAAGAAAAGTGTATAATTAAATGAAAGAATATGCAATATCAGTTTCAAAAACGCATATGCATAACCTAAATACACATCGTTATTACGAATATTATCACTCGTCCCATTTAAAGGAATAAAGTGTTCCTTTAAAAGGAACGAGTCATTGGTCGTAGAGAAGCCCTTGCTTTCTTTAAAAGGAAAGGATTAAAAGCTAATTTATAACCCTGATAGCCTCTAATAGCTATTAGAATCCGGCATTTGGGGTTCTTTCATTTTAGCGTCAGATAAATGATAAATACTTCTTTTTACATAATTAGATGTAATTACACAATCTCTTTGATACAGAAAAAGCATATAACCATCCAATATGAATATTCATCAATCATATTCTCTGCGATTTTGGAGAATATTTGAATCCACCCCTGCATATTTTAAAATATACAGTAATAAAATATGCATTTTTTCATCTGGAGTTTTTCTTTTTCTTAGATTATCGTTTGCTAATGAATATATTATTATAGTCAATAATTATTGGATATAATTTAGACAAGAAACCCATCTTCAACAGTTAAGATGGAAATAAGTTTTAGCTTATATCATATAAGACAAGAACTTAAATAATTAATTAATAGATTGTTATGTCCTATTTTTGATAGAAATCTGGTATCATAAATCAGCAAATTAATATGTTTGGTAGGTATTTAACATATTGATAATCTGCATAATAACTACAACAAAAGATTTATTGCCGAAGGAAAGTAAACATCGTGTATATTATTAGTAATCAAGATATTATAGTTGTATTTAGTTCTGCAAAGACTTTGCAGATTTCGTATATTGGTATGCAGACGCAGGAAGTGGTTATAAAACCGAATCTGAAAGTTGTGCTAAAATCTGATTCTCAGAAACTTGATGAGGTTGTGGTGACTGCGATGGGGATTAAACGTTCTGAAAAGTCTTTGGGATATTCAGTGACAAGTGTTAAAGGTGATGAAATAACCAAGGCACGTGAAAGTAATGTTTTAAACTCCTTATCAGGTAAGATCGCAGGTGTACAGATTGGACAGTCGTCAGGTACTGCAGGGGGAAGTTCTAGTATTCAGATTCGTGGTGCTTCTTCTATTGGTAGCGTGTCGTCTCCACTTTTTATTGTTGATGGTTTGCCTATTGACAATGGGGCGTTCAATCCGGACAGAACTAATGGCATTGTTGATGTTGGAAACCGTGCAGGAGATATTAGCTCGGATGATATCGAGTCTATTAATGTTTTAAAAGGGGCTGCGGCAACTGCATTGTATGGTGCGCGTGCGAAAGATGGTGCTATCGTAATAACTACCAAAAAAGGTAGTCGCAATTCGCAGGTATCTGTTACAGTTAATTCTTCCACACGTTTTGAGAATGTTTTGAAACTGCCAGATTTTCAAAATGATTACGCACAAGGAAGTTATGGCAAATATAATGTAAAAATGTTGAATGGTTGGGGGCCTAAGATATCTTCTGTGCAAGATCAGACATTTGCAGATTTTAAAGGAGAACAGGTTACTTTGCAAGCATATCCTGACAATGTAAAAGATTTCTATGAGACAGGTATGAGTTATATAAATAATGTCGCAATTGCTGGTGGTACAGAACGTTCTGATTTTAGAATCAGTGTCTCTACTACTAATCAGACAGGGGTGGTGCCCGGATCCGATTATAATAAATATGCTTTTGCCGTTAATGGTGGTATGAATTTCACCAAGAACTTCACAGGGCGAGTTTCAGCACAGTACATCCGCTCTGATTCGGAAGGACGGCCTGCTCAGGGATCTAATGATAATAACTTGCTCATTCCTTTGATAAACGGAATGCCGCGTACGGTAAATATCAACGATGTGAAAAACAATTGGATTGACGAATACGGTAAGCAAATATCACTGGATCCGGAAGGAAAGAGTAACAATCCGTATTGGATAATCAACAAGAATAAATTTACTAATCAGTTGGATCGTCTTATCGGCAATATTGTTTTGACTTATAAACCGATAGAAGGACTGACAATCTCGAATAATGCAGGAACTGACTTTTATACAGAAACCAGACGTAAAGTATATTCGAAAGGGACAATTGGTAATCTTGAAGGACAGTTCCAGACATGGGATCTCTATAAGCGTATTTTGAATAATGATTTGATGATATCGTATGAGAAAACATTTGCGGAAGATTATGGAGTAAAAGTAATGTTGGGACACAATATATATCAGGAAGACTGGAGAAATAATAATGTGTTGGCGCAAAATCTGGTTGTAGATGAATTGTATGCATATACTAATGCTAAGACAACGAGTCCGGTAAATTATACCTCTAAGAAACGGCTGGTTGGTCTTTATGGAGATATAAGCTTCAGTTATAAGAATATGGTATTCTTGGATGTGACAGGAAGAAATGACTGGTCATCTACATTACCTGTAAATAACCGTTCTTATTTTTATCCGTCAATTAGTGGTAGTTTTATTTTTACAGAATTGATGAAGAATAAGGATGTTTTGAGTTATGGAAAATTGCGTATGAGTTATGCTAATGTCGGTAGTGATGAACAACCATACCAGTTGGCGTTTCAATATACTCCGGTTAATTCTTATTTTTTGCAGTATAATTTAACGAATGTTTTTCCCCATAATGGATTAGTAGGATTTACAGGCCCTCGTGTATTGCCGAATGAGAATCTTAAACCACAAAATCAGGCATCGTTTGAGGTAGGTACTGATTTACGCTTTTTCCAAAATCGTATTCGTTTAGACTTGACTTATTATAAAAGTGTAACTAAAAATCAAATCGTAAGCATTGATGTTCCTTTGTCCACGGGGTATTTTGCCAATAATATTAATGCGGGAAAAGTATCTAATAAAGGGATTGAAGTAGCATTAGGAGTTACCCCTGTACAGACTAAGGATTTTAAATGGGACTTGGAGGCTACTTTTGCAAAAAACACCCAGAAAGTTGATGAGCTGGCAGAAGGGTTGGATGAGTACTCGTTGACTAGTGGATTGAGTGGATTGCAGATAAAAGCGGAAGTTGGTGGTTCGTTTGGTCTGTATGGTACAGGTTGGAAACGTGATGATTCGGGCAATTATGTTATTAACGAAAAGACAGGACTCCGTGAAATTGTAAACAATGTGCGTTTGGGAGATGTTTACCCGGACTTTACAATGGGTATTAATAATACGTTCTCTTACAAAGGTTTCACATTGAGTTTCCTGATAGATATTCGTCAAGGTGGTTCTCTTTACTCTGAAACAGTGGGTACTTTACGTACTACCGGACTTGCTGCTGAAACTGCTGCCCATCGAGAAGATGCGTCGTTTATTGAACCGGGAGTCATCTTACAATCTGATGGAACTTACAGAGCTAATGATGTGCCGGTTAAAAGTATGCAAGATTATTGGGGGCATGTGGCAAAATCAAGTAATAATGAGGGTAATATTTTCGATGCTTCATATGTTAAATTACGTGAGTTGAACTTTTCTTATAGTTTTCCTAGAAAATGGTTTAGAAGTTTCTTTGTCAAATCTCTTGATTTAGGCTTTGAGGCTCGTAATCTTTGGATTATAAAAGATCATGTGCCTCACATTGATCCGGAAGCTAACTTTTTTGGACCTGCACAGATCGGTGGGGGAGTTGAGTTCAATAGTATCCCGACAACAAGAAGTTTCGGATTTAATATTAGATTGACATTATAATAATTATCAAAGAGAAATAATATGAAAAATAAAAGATCAATATATACTATAGCAATCATATTTACATGTGCTATTTTGAGCTCATGTAGTGATTGGTTGGATGTTAATCATAATCCAAATTCTGCGGAAAAGGTGGATCCCGGATATTTATTCAATTATGCAGTAGTGAATTGGGCTGGTAGTCGTACCGGAGGAGATGCTTACATTCCTCTTTCTCAAAGTATCCAGTGTCAGGCAGACGGCGGCGATGATTATGGGGGCTGGGCGGAAGGTTATTATGTCATAGATCCATATAGCCTTGGTAATACATGGAAGCATTACTATTCTGTTGGAGGTAATAATTTGCAGTTAGCTATCAAAAATGCTCAAGAAGCTACTCCTGTCAATCATAATGGAATTGCTCAATGTAAAATTATTCTAGCTCAACATATTTATGAGACAACAATGATATGGGGAGATATTCCATTTACAGAGGCTTGGGTAGAAGGAGTTAAGTATCCAAAATTTGATTCTCAGGAAGTAGTTTTGAATGGTGTAGTAAGCTTGTTGGATGAAGCGTTGAATGAGATCAACTTGGATGATCCTTTGGCCATTACTGATTACGATATTTTTTATAAAGGTGATATGCAAAAGTGGATTCGGTTGGCCAAATCTTTAAAATTCAGAACTTTAATGACAATGGTGGATAAAGATCCGACGAAAGCAGAACAGATTGGAAAGTTGATAAGTGACGGTGGTATGATTAGTTCGGCTGATGATAATCTGCAGTTCCCATATTTACAGACTGCCGGTAATGAAAATCCTAAATATAAAATATTGGAGAAGTATACAAATGGCATCAATATTATGTTTTTTGCAAATAATAATGTATTGAAGCCTATGCAGGAACGTAATGATTCTCGTATTTCCAGATATTTTGAACCGGGAGCTGACGGGGTGTATCGAGGCTTGGATACTCGGCAGGCAGCAGAAGAAACTGATGATGAAAATGCGGATTTATTATCTTCCGTTATAAGTAAGTATCTTTTTAGAAAAGAGGCACCTGAATTAATTTATTCTTATCAGGAACAGTTATTTTTTGAAGCGGAAGCGTATGTACGTGGGTTGGGAGTAACTTCTAATTTGGTGAAGGCTAATGAATTATATAAGAAAGCTATTCAAACAGCTTGTGATTATTATGAAGCAGATCCGGTAAAGACAACTGAATTTATTGATGCTTTGGATGATTTAAACACATTGGAACCTGATAGAGCTTTATATGAGATTCATATTCAGCAATGGATTGATTTGATGGACAGACCGTTGGAAGAATTTGTACAGTGGAGAAGATCAGGATCCAATGGTAACGAGGTACCTGTACTTACTGTGCCGACAGAAGCTACTTCTCGGGAACTTATTCGTAGATGGGAATATAGTCCTGAGGAAATGACTGCTAATCCTAATGCACCCAAAGAATCTCCTAAAATTTGGGAAAAGATGTGGTTTGATTTATAGATTCTAAGGTGATAAATGATACGAAAAAGAGGACAATAAAACATTGTCCTCTTTTTTTTTGTTATATTTGCGCCCACATTATTATATATAGAAGTAAAGAATGAAAGAATTTGTAATATCCGAAGCCAAAGTAGAGACAGCAGTGCTTGTCGGACTCATCACACAAACGCAGGATGAGCGTAAGACGAACGAGTATCTGGATGAACTGGCTTTCCTTGCCGAGACGGCTGGGGCGGAAGTAGTGAAACGATTTACGCAGAAGTTGCCGACAGCTCATTCAGTGACTTATGTCGGAAAAGGAAAGTTGGAAGAAATCAGACAATATATTCGTAACGAAGAGGAAGAAGAACGTGAAGTAGGAATGGTCATCTTTGATGATGAGCTTTCTGCGAAACAGATTCGTAATATTGAAGCCGAACTGAAAGTGAAGATACTGGACCGTACTTCACTGATCCTTGATATATTTGCCATGCGTGCACAGACAGCCAATGCGAAGACGCAGGTAGAGCTGGCACAATATAAATATATGTTGCCGCGTTTGCAGCGACTTTGGACTCACTTGGAACGCCAGGGAGGAGGTTCCGGTGCCGGTGGCGGTAAAGGTTCCGTGGGACTTCGTGGTCCGGGTGAAACACAGCTCGAGATGGACCGCCGTATCATCCTGAACCGTATGTCATTATTGAAAGAACGTCTGGCGGAGATTGACAAGCAGAAAGCTACCCAACGAAAGAATCGCGGACGCATGATACGTGTTGCACTGGTTGGTTATACCAACGTGGGAAAATCAACCATGATGAATCTTCTCTCCAAGAGCGAAGTGTTTGCAGAAAACAAACTATTTGCGACTTTAGACACCACTGTGCGTAAAGTGATTATTGATAATCTACCGTTCTTGTTGTCGGATACGGTAGGATTTATTCGCAAGTTGCCTACCGACCTGGTAGAATCTTTTAAATCTACCCTGGATGAAGTGCGTGAAGCAGATTTGCTTGTACACGTAGTCGATATTTCCCACCCCGGATTTGAGGAACAGATTGAGGTGGTGAACAAGACACTGGCAGAGATTGGCGGCAGTGGCAAACCTATGATACTTGTATTTAATAAAATAGACGCTTACACCTACGTGGAGAAAGCGCCGGACGACCTTACCCCCCGAACAAAGGAAAACTTAACACTCGAAGAACTGATGAAGACGTGGATGGCAAAAATGGAGGATAACTGCCTCTTTATTTCCGCCCGCGAACGAATCAATATAGACGAACTGAAAAATGTAGTTTATCAGCGAGTGAAAGAATTACACGTTCAGAAATATCCCTATAACGATTTTCTTTATCAGACCTACGAAGAAGAGGAAGAATAAACGGGAGGGATTTATGATTTCTGATTTCTGAATTATGAGTTGGCTGTGCGATTCTGACGGACAACAATTCACAGTTCATAAATCAGAACTCATAAATCATAACTCATAAATCATTTAGTATATGAAAGACTATCGTAGATTGACTGAAGATGAGGTACTTCAGTTGAAGAGCCAGTCGTGTCTGGCCGATGATTGGGGAAATGTATCAGTGGCAGAGGGCTTTAATTGTGAGTACGTTCATCATACCCGTTTCTCGGGTGAAGTGAAACTGGGGGTATTTGAATCAGAATTTACATTGCCGGGGGGAATCAAGAAACATTCGGGATTGCGTCATGTGACGTTGCATAATGTATCAGTGGGCGATAACTGTTGTATTGAGAATATCCAGAACTACATTGCTAACTATGAGATCGGTAGTGATACCTTCATTGAGAATGTAGATATTATTTTAGTGGATGGATTAAGCACTTTCGGTAATGGGGTAGAAGTGGCTGTCTTGAATGAAACAGGAGGTCGTGAAGTGTTGATGAACGATAAACTGTCTGCTCATCAGGCGTATATACTTGCGTTGTATCGCCATCGTCCCGAACTGATTAACCGTATGAAATCTATTGCGGATTATTATTCCAATAAACATGCTTCTGCCGTCGGCAGTATTGGCAATCATGTCATGATTCTCAATACAGGTTCAATCAAGAATGTCCGGATTGGTGATTACTGCCATATTTGTGGAACTTGCCGTTTATCCAATGGAAGCGTCAATAGTAATGTGACAGCGCCTGTACATATCGGTCACGGGGTAATTTGTGACGACTTCATTATCTCTTCCGGTTCAAAAGTGGATGACGGTACGATGCTGACCCGTTGCTTCGTCGGGCAGTCCTGTAAATTGGGACATAATTATTCCGCTTCCGATTCTTTGTTTTTTAGTAATTGCCAAGGAGAGAACGGTGAGGCATGTGCTATTTTCGCAGGTCCTTTCACCGTGACACATCATAAATCTACTTTGCTGATTGCCGGAATGTTCTCGTTTATGAATGCAGGTTCGGGATCCAATCAGAGCAACCACATGTATAAGTTGGGGCCTATCCATCAAGGAACGATGGAAAGGGGAGCGAAGACCACTTCTGATTCCTATATCTTGTGGCCGGCACGTGTCGGAGCTTTCTCATTGGTCATGGGACGTCATGTCAATCATGCCGATACTTCTAATCTTCCTTTCTCCTACCTGATAGAGCAGCGGAATACGACTTATCTGGTTCCGGGAGTCAACTTAAGAAGTGTAGGTACTATCCGTGACGCACAAAAATGGCCGAAACGTGATAATCGTAAAGACCCGAACAGGCTGGATTATATCAACTATAACCTGTTGAGTCCTTATACCATTCAGAAGATGTTCAAAGGGCGTTCCATTTTGAAAGAATTGAAACGTGTGTCCGGTGAAACTTCAGAAATCTACTCTTACCAGAGTGCTAAAATCAAGAACTCTTCTTTGAACAACGGAATCCGTTTTTATGAAATTGCTATTCACAAGTTCTTAGGAAACTCCATTATAAAACGACTGGAAGGCATTAACTTCCAGAGCAATGAAGAAATCCGCCAACGCCTGAAACCCGATACGGAAATTGGTATCGGTGAATGGGTAGATGTTTCCGGACTGATTGCTCCCAAGAGTGAGATCGACCGACTACTGGATGGTATTGAGAAAGGAGCAGTCAATCGTTTAAAGTCCATCAATGCAAGCTTCGCGGAAATGCACGAGAATTATTATACTTATGAATGGACATGGGCTTATCATAAGATTCAGGAATTTTATGGCTTAGATCCGGAAACGATAACAGCGCAAGATATCATCGGTATCGTGAAAGCCTGGCAGCAAGCTGTTGTCGGATTGGATAAGATGGTATATGAGGATGCTAAGAAAGAATTTTCGTTATCTTCTATGACTGGATTCGGTGCTGATGGCTCTCATGACGAAATGAAGCAGGACTTTGAGCAAGTGCGAGGTGATTTCGAAAGCAATACATTTGTGACTGCGGTGTTGAAACATATTGAAGATAAAACGGCTCTTGGAAATGAGCTCATCGAGCGAATCAAAATGATTGATAAAACGGAAATAGTGTAGCGAGTCAAAAATAAGTAGATAAATAAATGAGAATTTAGGGGCGTAGCGCCCCAACAAGGTTTCCATTCGGCATGTTATCGTTTTAGACATACCCTAAAGGGTGGAACTGTATCTCTTTCAGGGAATACCGAATGGAAACCTTGCTCCGGCGCTACGCCGGTAAATGGGAATTTAGCGGTTAAATGGGAATTTTGCGGTTAGGCTGAAAGCCTTACAATTATATATTTATTGGGGTGCCCTTTCAGGGCACTCCGCAAAATTATCATTTATTGACCTGCCTATTTTTATCCTACAATGTTTTATTTCTCAATTTTTAATTCTCAATTCTTAATTTATCATTACCTTTGCCACACTAACTAACATTACGTAATAAAATAAGAAACTTATGGCAACACCTCCGTTTAAGTATCAGCCCATGTTTGAAAAGGGAAAAGATACAACTGAGTATTATCTGCTTACAAAAGACTATGTATCAGTAAGCGAGTTTGAAGGAAATCCCATCCTGAAAATTGAAAAAGAAGGTTTGACTGCGATGGCTAATGCTGCTTTTCGTGATGTATCATTCATGCTTCGTCGTTCGCACAACGAACAAGTTGCTAAGATTCTGAGTGATCCGGAAGCAAGCGAAAACGATAAGTATGTGGCGTTGACTTTCCTGCGCAATGCAGAGGTTGCTTCAAAAGGCGTACTTCCATTCTGCCAGGACACCGGTACTGCTATTATCCACGGTGAAAAGGGACAGCAGGTATGGACTGGATATTCTGACGAAGAGGCACTTTCACTGGGCGTATATAAAACATACACTGAAGAAAACCTGCGTTATTCACAGAATGCGCCTCTGAATATGTATGATGAGGTAAATACCAAATGTAACCTCCCTGCACAGATTGACATCGAAGCTACCGAAGGTATGGAATATGAATTCCTTTGTGTAACAAAAGGTGGTGGCTCTGCCAACAAGACATATTTGTATCAGGAAACAAAAGCGATCCTGAATCCCGGTACATTGGTTCCGTTCCTGGTTGAAAAGATGAAAACATTGGGGACAGCCGCTTGTCCTCCTTATCACATCGCTTTCGTAATCGGTGGTACTTCTGCTGAAAAGAACCTGTTGACAGTGAAATTGGCTTCTACTCATTTCTATGATAACCTGCCGACTACCGGAAACGAATATGGTCGTGCATTCCGCGATGTCGAACTGGAAAAAGAAGTATTGGCAGAAGCTCACAAGATTGGGTTGGGGGCACAATTCGGAGGTAAATATCTTGCTCACGATGTACGCATCATCCGTCTGCCTCGTCATGGTGCATCTTGTCCGGTAGGTTTGGGTGTATCTTGCTCTGCCGACCGTAATATCAAATGTAAAATCAATAAGGAAGGTATCTGGATTGAGAAACTGGATTCAAATCCGGGTGAACTGATTCCGGCTGAACTGCGTCAGGCAGGTGAAGGTGATGTTGTGAAGATCGATCTGAACCGTCCGATGCCTGAAATCCTGAAAGAACTGACTAAATATCCGGTTGCTACCCGTCTGTCATTGAACGGAACGATTATCGTAGGTCGTGACATCGCTCATGCTAAACTGAAAGAACGTTTGGACCGCGGTGAAGACTTGCCACAATATATTAAGGATCATCCTATTTATTATGCTGGTCCGGCAAAAACTCCGGAAGGCATGGCGTGTGGCTCTATGGGCCCTACTACGGCAGGACGTATGGACTCTTATGTAGAACTGTTCCAAAGTCATGGCGGTAGCATGGTGATGTTGGCAAAAGGTAACCGTAGCCAGCAGGTGACAGATGCTTGTCAGAAATATGGTGGTTTCTATCTTGGTTCTATCGGAGGTCCGGCAGCTATCCTTGCACAGAACAACATCAAGAGCATTGAATGTGTGGAATATCCGGAATTGGGAATGGAAGCTATCTGGAAGATCGAAGTAGAAAACTTCCCTGCATTTATCTTGGTAGATGATAAGGGTAACGACTTCTTCAAACAGTTGAAACCGTGGAATTGCAAAAAATAATCGGTTGATACCTGTTGGGATAAAACTATAAGAAGAGGCTGTAAATGCCTTGAATTAATAAAGGGGCTGTCTGACTATTTTATTGTTAGACAGCCCCTCTTCTTATTTTAAGGACTTAAAGACTTTCCGGATATTTACTTTTTCAGTGTAAATATCAACCTTTCATCAGTTATGATTACTTATTCTGTTCTTTTTTCCATTTTTCATATCTCTTCAACACCTTGCTTCCATCTTTGTTATACCAACTATAACCATTTCGGCGTTCGTGTCCGATTTCCGATATATCATATTTTTTAATGCCATCACGGTCGCAGAAAAAAGGCCGGTTTGTTTCCAGATCATAAAAACGTGCCCAAAGAGTAGGACAGTCTTCACAGGGAACCATGCGATAGTCTTTTTTGCCATCACTGTTGGTGAAATATTCCTTCTGTATTCCTTTTATTTCAGACTTTTGGAACCATTTGATAGCACCTTCTATGGATTTTACAACGTCTGCAGATGGATGGGGAAGTGACATCAACAGTAATACAATGTTGTCAGACTCTTGTCCGCTTAGTGATGGGAGTTCATAGGCACGTGCTTTGCAGGGTTCCAAAGTGACACGGTCATGTTGGGCGCACCACACTGTTAACTCTCCATTTTGGCGCACCTGCGTTTTGAGTATACACTCTATCCCTTTATTAAATGCATTACGTGCTTGTTCACAGATATTGTCAGGAAGGAAAGTGTACGGAGCTTTCTTTTCGTATATGCTCCGAAGTTGATTCATGACTCTCACCATTGCATTGTCATTGTAGGTGATTTGTACATAATAACCTTTGGGACGCGGATAAAATTGAGGCCATCCACCGTTTTCATACTGCGATTTGAGCAGATATTGAATACCGTTCAGCACTCCTTCTTTATATTTCTCCTTTTGCGTAGCCAGATAAAGCCGTGACAAATATTCTATTTCTGTCGTGGTGGCATTGTTGTCAATGGTGCTTTGGTTGGTATCTTCTTTAGCTTTTAGTGCAGCATTATATTCTTGTTCCGTTAGTTCTGCCGGCATATAGATATTCTTGGGCCAGCCTCCGGTCGTTTGTTGATAGAGTAACACGTTGTCACCGATGCGTTGGGCTTCTTCCGTCTTGAAGAAATCATCGTCAAATTTGGGGGCGATGTGTACCCATTCTTTGTAGTTCTGTTGTTTTCTGTAATCTGTTGCTTTTTGGGCTGAGGCGTTTGTCAGGATAAAAAGTAGCAGTAAGAAAAGACTTAGTTTTCTCATGGCTTTTATTATTTAATGTTTTTATAGTATGCAAATGTAGGAAGAAAGAAAAACATCGGTATGTAATAACTGTTTTTTATACAGTAAAAATTGGGTTAACCCTCCCGATAAGAAGATTAACCCAATAAAAAAAATAAATGGAAACTACTTCCTTATTCCAGATATTTCGTAATCTTTCCGCTGATTTGCAACAGGGATATTTCGCAAAGTTTCGTGTTATATTCAGCAGAGAGGATGCGTTCCTCTGCATCTAACAAACTTTTTTGTGCTTCACGCACTTCAAAACCGGAAAGGTCCCCCTGTATATAACGGTCCATGGCAATATCGTGATTGTCTTTGGCGGTTATCAGGTTTTGACGTTCCAGATTCAGCAATTGAAGATTGTTGCGATAGGCTTGCCATAGGTTACTGAGATCAGAGCGAAGTGCTAATTCCAAGTCCTGTCGTTCCAGGCGACGATTCTTGAAAGCCAGACTTGCATTTCTCTTTTCGCGGCGACGATTACCGTCGAAGATATTAAAACCGACAGTTATTCCGGCATTGAAGCCCAGTTCACCTCTTCTGCTGTTTGCATTGATGTCATACTTGTTGAACGTATATCCATATCCGGTATTTAATTTGAGATATGGATAGTTGCGTGAGTTTATTTTCTTGTAGTCCAATTGGGCAAGTACTGTGTTTTGATCGGCCTTGAGCAAAGAAGCATTGGTTGCTAACGTAGAATTCCACAAATCATCAAATTGCAAGTCGCTGTGTACGTCGATAGTGGAGTCTTTGATAATAATGTTTTGATTGACATTGTTGTTAGCCATCAGTTCATTCAACTGGATGCGTGAAGAATGTAGCAATTCCTGTTGTTTGATGTATTGGGCACTGTCTGCATTGAAATCCACCTTTGCCTGCTGATAATCCAGCCCTGAAAACTTACCGACCAGGTGACTAGCCTCGGCTATGCGCAAGCGCTCTTTGGAAAGTGACATTGCATAATGAAAGTTTTTCAGACGAATCTTCTGCTGGATAAAATTATAGTATTCGGAAGTCAGGGCAGCGATAAAATCTTCAATGGCAATACGCGTGTTGGTTTCCCCCTGACGTTCCAGCTCTTTCAACTGTTTGTAGGTGGTACTGATATTGAATCCGTCGAAAATAGTCCAGTTGAGGTTAAGACCGACATTAACTGTCTGATCGTAGACTCCGTTGTTCTTTGTTATTTCTCCGGTAGCACGCGCCTTGGTCTCAATATTGTCCAGGTTTCCGGTATATCCGGCAGAGAAGTCCAGTGTAGGCAGGTAACCTGCATTTCCCAACGTTGCGTTGTTTTTGCTGATCTGCTCTTCGTTATGGATGATACGTAAAGAGTAATTGTTTTGCAATCCTTCTTCCAGACACTCCTTGAGAGTGAGAACTTGTGCCTTTGCAAAAGAGACTGATAAGAAGGCACATGCAATGGTGATATAAATGATGCGTTTCATGCAAATTCCTTTCTGTTTCATTCTTGTAGTTTTTTGATTCGGTTAGTCGAAATGTAACTGTAAATAGCCGGTACAATGTACATCGTAAGCAGAGTGGATACGACCATACCACCCACTACCGCCGTACCCATGGCAATACGCTGGTTACAACCTTCTCCGGTGGCAAATGCCAGCGGGATAAGTCCCAAAACCGTAGAGGCACTTGTCATCAGGATCGGACGGAGGCGTTGAAGGGCAGCATCTTTGATGGCGCTCATTTTATCCTCTCCGGCTTCCTGTTTCTGATTGGCAAATTCTACAATAAGAATACCGTTCTTCGCCACCAGACCGATCAGCATGATAATACCGATCTGACTGAAAATATTCATCGTAATATCTCCGAAATACATGAAGACCAAAGCTCCGGCAATAGCCAGCGGCACTGTCAACATGATAATCAACGGATCTTTGAAACTTTCAAACTGGGCTGCCAGAATCAGGTAAATCAAAAGGATAGCCAGGATAAAGGCGAACATCAGACTGGATGAACTTTCACGATATTCTTTCGAGTCTCCCGACAGGGCAGTGCGGAAAGTGTCATCCAATGTTTCTTTGGCAATCTTATCCATTTCATCCAAACCTTGCCCGATTGTTTTGCCGTCTGCCAATCCCGCAGAGATGGTAGCTGACACAAAACGGTTATAACGATACAACTTTGGAGGTGCAATACCGCTTTCCAATTCAATCAAGTTGTCCAGCTGAATCATATCCCCACTACTGCTACGGACGTAAATAGCTTTCAGGTCGGCCGGTTTGTTTCGTTGCTGGCGGTTGATTTCACCAAGAATTTCGTATTGTTTACCGTTCATATAGAAATATCCCATACGTTGGCCGCTTAATCCATATTGCAGCGTTTGAGCAATGTTCTTGGTACTTACCCCCATAATACTGGCCTTGTCGCGGTTGATCTGAATACGAGCTTCCGGTTTACTGAACTTCAAATCAACGTCCGCCATCTGGAAAACAGGATTCTCATATACTTTAGCCATAAACTTGGGCAACACTTCTTCCAGCTTTTCCAAATTGGTAGCCTGAAGTACATATTGTACAGGCATGCTTCCACGACGTCCGCCGAAAGAAGACTGCTGCTGTACGAATGAACGCGCCATTGTTTTCTTCTGTACCGCTTTTGATATTTTCTCTGCCACATCCATCTGGGTATAATTACGTTCATTCATATCCTTCAGCGTGATGCGCACGTTTCCGCTACCGCTGGATACACGGGCAGTTACAGCCTCTGCATCAGGGAGAATGGAGTCTACCAGTTGATTGATGTCTTCTGTGTAATCCCTAATATATTCATAGGTGACGCCTTCCGCTCCTCGTGTATTGATACTGATTTGCGAACGGTCTTCAAGTGGGGCCATTTCCGCAGGAACTGCATTCCACAGAATACCAATCAGGCAAATGGTGATGAAAGTAAATGGAAGAGCGATCCAGCGTTTGCTAAGAAAAGCGGCAAGCGAACGGCTGTATAGCCGGTTCATTCCTTCAAAGAACGGTTCTGTTTTTGCATAGAACCAACTTTGTTTTTCCCGTTTAATGAGTAACTTCGTTGCCAACATCGGAGTGAAAGTCAATGCGGCAAATGAGGATATAATCACCGAACCCGAAATAACGATACTGAACTCACGGAATAATCGTCCCGTCATTCCATCCATAAAGACGATAGGGAAGAATACCGCTACTAGCGTAATAGTGGTGGAAATAACGGCAAAGAAAATTTCTTTGGCTCCTTCTATTCCCGCTTCTTTCGGGGCCATTCCTTTCTCTATACGGATGTAGATATTTTCTGTCATAACGATGGCGTCATCTACCACCAGTCCCACCGATAGTACGATGGCGAGCATGGAAAGCACATTGATGGAGAATCCTGCCAGATACATAACGAAGAAAGCACCGATAAGCGAAACAGGGATTACGATACAAGGCACCAACGTGACGCGCCAGTCACGCAGGAAGAGGAAAATGATGATGATTACGAGTACAAAAGCTTCATATACAGTGGACTTAACCTCATTGATAGACGCACGGATAAACTTGGTATTATCAAAACCATAGTTATAGTGTACATCTTCCGGCAAGTCTTTTTTCATTTGCTCCATACGTTGGTATACAGCATCCGCAATCTCAATGTGGTTGGCTCCCGGCTGTGGAATGACTACGACACCCACCATAGGAACGCCGTTCATCTTCATATAACTCTTAATATCAGCCGGCCCCAGTTCAGCACGTCCGATATCACTGAATCGTACAATACGGTTATTCTCTTCTTTGACAATCAAGTCATTGAATTCATCTGCGGTATGCATCAATCCTAGCGTACGGATCGTCAACTCGGTGGTATTTCCTTCGATACTACCTGAAGGAAGTTCCACATTTTCGTTATCTACAGCGTTTTTAACGTCGACGGGAGTGATACCGTAGCCTGCCATCTTTACCGGGTCGAGCCAAAGGCGCATGGAGTAACGCTTTTCTCCCCAGATAGATACACTACTTACATCGGAAATAGTCTGTAATTGTTCTTTCACAGTCAGGTCCGCTATTTCACTTAATTCCAACAGAGAACGTTTGTCACTTTGAAGGGCAACCATCAAGATAGGCATGGCATCGGCATCCGCTTTTGAAACTGTCGGTGGGTCACAGTCGCGAGGCAGATAACGTTGGGCACGTGAAACCTTGTCACGTACGTCGTTGGCCGCTGTTTCCAGATCGACGGACAATTCAAATTCTACTGTAATACGGCTTTGCCCCTGCTGGCTCACACTGGACAAAGAACGGATACCGGGAATACCGTTGATATTCTGTTCCAACGGTTCAGTTATCTGGTTTTCGATAACGTCGGCATTAGCTCCCGGATAAGAGCAGCTGACAGAAATAATCGGATTATCTACCGACGGATATTCGCGGACACCCAAATAGTTGTATCCGATGAATCCGAAAAGGAGGATAATAATCGTTAATACTGTGGCTAATACCGGGCGACGTATACTTAATTCGGAGATGTTCATTGATTTATGATTTCTAATTTCTGAATTATGATTTCTGAGTTATGGATTGAAGATTTCTGATTGTTGAATTCTGATTTCTGGTTTCTGAATGTTTGCTGTATTCTGCTGACTTATAAATCATAAATTATTTGGCTTATAAATCATAAATCAGAATTCATAAATCATAAATTCTCATTCTTCAATATTGTCAAGTGTTACGGCGAGTCCGGTACGGAGTTGCAATGTTCCTGAAGTGATGATTGTGTCTCCTACGTGCAATCCTCTAATCACTTGCACTTCAGATGCGGTGCGGATACCAGTAATGATATCCACCGGTTCGGCCTTTCCTGATTTATACAGATAGACTTTATCTTTACCCATTTCCGGCACAATTGCTTCCGTTGGGATGGCTATTGCATTAGGTATTTCATCCTTTTTCAACAGTACACTGGCATAACGGCCGGGAAGTAGGGTGCGATTGACATTCGGGTATAATGCACGGGCGGTAAATTGATGCAGATTCGGATCGATGGCAGATTCTACAGCGTATACCTGTGCGCCAAAAGCATCCAATGTTCCTTCAACGCTGAAATTGAGATTGGTACCCTTTTTGATTTGCTTGGCATAGCGTTCCGGAACGGAAAATTCAACCTTCAGTGGAGCGATTTTTGTCAGCTTGGCAACGACTGTGGTCGGAGACGCATACGTACCGATACTGACTTGGCGAAGTCCGATCACTCCGTCAAACGGAGCACGTAGCTCTGTCAGTTCAATATTAGCTTTGATAATTTCTATATCGGCATTCAGAGTTGCTAAATCCGTTTTCACCTGTTCGTAGGCTTCTTTACTGACAGCATCCCGTTTCAATAAAGCATCCTGGCGGAATACACGGTCTTCTGCCAGTTTCAATTGCGAAATCAACCTTTGCAATTGTGCCTGCAACTGCCTGTCATTCACTTTGGCTAGTAATTGGCCTTTCTTTACGGCTGTTCCTTCTTCAAAGTTGATTTCTACAATCTTTCCCGACGTTTCGAAAGATAAATCCACTTCTTCATCGGGTAGAAGTACACCAGTAGTGGTGAACTCATCTGTCAGAGATTGTGGTTTTATGACCTTGGCATTTACATTTAAAACTTGTTTCCCTCTTTTTTTATTACTGCCCATCACTTTGTCGGCGGCTGCTAGTTCGTCGTTTTTTTTCGGTAATTGTGAGTAGATTCCTCCACCGATAATCCCGGCACCAACAAGAATAATGATGCCCCATTTAGTCTTCTTATTCATGGTTTAGTATTGTATATGGCAATTATATTGTACATCTTCAAAAATTAGACTTCCCCTGATGGGAAAGGTTTAAAGAAAGGAAGAGTAAAAAAGAGTTAATCAGTAAGCAGCCCGATATTTTCCTTCCTCTTTATCTTCCAACATATTGAGATAAGAGGTATAACGGGATTCGCTGATGAGGTGCTCTTCCACTGCTTTGCGTACGGCACATCCCGGTTCATGACGATGTGTACAGTTGCCATATTTGCAGTCGGCGGAGGTTTTGAATATTTCGGGAAAATAATGTCCGATTTCTTCTTCTTCCATATCGAATGTGCCGAAGCCCTTGATACCCGGAGTATCGATGATATAGCCATCTCCTTCCACAGGGAACATTTCGGAGAAAGTAGTAGTATGCATTCCTTTGTTGTGGTAAGAAGAAATTTCGCCGGTCTTGGCTTCTATGCCCGGCAGTATGGAATTGATAAGAGTCGATTTGCCGACTCCCGAATGTCCGGAAAATAAAGTAATCTTGCCTTCCAGTGCTTTTTTGATTTCAGCCACTCCAGTGCCGTTCTTTGCGGAAACTTTGAAGCAAGGGTAGCCGATTTGTGTGTATAAGTTGATAAGTGCGTCCAGATAGCGGAGCTCATCTTCGTCGTAAGCATCTACCTTATTAAATACCAGTTTTACAGGGACGCGATAGGCCTCTGCGGATGCAAGAAAGCGATCAATAAAAATAGTGGAAGTTTCCGGATAATTGATGGTTACCACCAGCATACACTGGTCGAGATTGGCAGCAAGGATATGAGATTGTTTGGAAAGATTGGACGAACGGCGGATGATGTAGTTCTTTCTATCTTCTATTTCACTGATAAAAGCAGTGCCTTCCTGATTAAGTATAATCCGGACACGATCACCCACTGCAACAGGATTAGTACTGCGAATCCCCTTCAACCGGAAATTCCCTTTGATTTTACATTCAATAGATTGTCCGTCATCGGTTTTCACCTGATACCAACTACCCGTGTTTTTGATTACTAATCCTTTCATATAAATTATAAATTAAAAATGAAGAATGAAGAATTCAGGCTGTGTTTCAACTGAATAATACAGCATTATAATTCCTCATTCTTCATTCTTAATTCTTCATTATTTTTTAGACGGTCATAATTTCTTTATCCTTTTCAGCCAGCATATCATCGATTTGTTTGATATACTTATCATGGATTTTTTGCAGTTTGGCTTCCGCATTCTTCTGCTCGTCTTCTGCCAATCCGTCTTTTACGGCCTTTTTCAGTGCGTCGATGCCGTCACGACGCGCGTTGCGTACGCTTACTTTAGCCGTTTCGCCTTCTCCTTTACACTGTTTTGCCAGTTGTTTACGGCGTTCTTCCGTCAGGGGAGGGATACCGATACGGATCATTTCTCCATTGTTTTCGGGCATGATACCGAGGTCAGAGTCGATAATTGCTTTTTCGATGACACGGAACATGCTTTTATCCCAAGGCTTGATCACGATACTGCGGGCGTCCGGAGTAGTAATTGCTGCTACATTGCTGATAGGTACCATACTTCCGTAAGAATCTACGCGGATACCATCTAATAAGCGTGCACTCGCTTTTCCGGCGCGGATATGTGCCAGTGCTTCTTCCAGATACATGATGGCCATATCCATCTTTTCTTGTGCATTGTCAAGGCAAGTCTTTACGTCTACCATATTTTTTGAGATTTAAAATTGCATTTTGATTGATTAAGTAGCAAAAGTATATTATTTTTTGTTCATCTGCAACAGCATACCCATCTTTTTTATGAGTGACTTGCCAATGATAATCAGGGTAACGGCGGTGATAATCATTAAAATACCCATCATTAAGCGGGGAGTCAGTTTTTCGTGAAACAGGAGAACACCGAAGAATAAAGCTGTCACCGGTTCCAGAGCACCCAATATTGCCGTTGGTGTAGAGCCTATATAATGGATAGCAAGTGCGGTACAGACCAGTGATACGGCAGTTGGCAGGATGGCGAGTGATAGTACATCGACCCAGAGCCAGGCAGACGGTATTACTTGCAGTTCCGTACAGAAATTTAAACGGACGATATAAACCGATAGTCCGAACAGAATGGCATAGAAGGTAAGTTTCGTGGTCGGCAGGTTTTTCAATGTCGAACGGTTTACACCTACTATATATATAGCATAAGAGAGAGAAGACAACAGAACAAAGATAATTCCCAAAGTCGATAGCGGTTTGTTGCCGTCTCCCTGATAAAGCAAGGCAATGCCTGAAAGCGCTAGCAGGATGGAGAAAACGGTAATGGCGGAAATCTTTTCCTTGAAGAATATTCCCATGATGACAGCTACCATCACCGGATAAACAAACAGAATCGTTGAAGCAATTCCGGCATCCATATAATTATAACTCATAAACAAAAGCAGTGATGAAAAAGAGAATAACAACCCCATAATGACTAAGGGCAAAACGTCTGCCTTATGAAGTGCAAAAGACTGATGCTGCACTTTCATCAGAATACCCAATACGATTGTCGCAAAGAAGTACCGGTAGAATAAAACGGTATCGACGCTCATTCCGGCTGCATAGAGCGGAAGTGCAAAAAGAGGATTCATACCGTAGCTCGCAGCGGCAATCGCTCCATAGATAAAACCTTTGGTTTTGTTAGTCATTGTTTTGCTTTTTTTTATGGCGTGCAAAAGTACGCAGTTCACCAATGATAAACAAGTGTTTAGGCGGTTGATAGTATAATTTAATCTTTCGTATGCTAAAAACTATTTCTTGGTAAAGAGATAACTAATCTTGTTTATGCATAAAATTAATCGTCTGACTATAGTCAAACTTGCGTCTGACTACTGTTAAACTTACGTCTGACTATAGTTGAACTTTCGTCTGACTATAGTCAGACGAAAAAGAATTAACCGTCAGATGATTAATTTTATTCGGTAGGGAGATTAGTTATACGCCTCCCGAGTAATAGTCTGCAGGCAATAGGCAATCAGGTTTTTGAATAAACACTTGCATATATCTTGGATTTTCCCGAATATTGCATCTGAATTATCGAAAAACACAGATGGCCAAAGTTAAATTTCTTGTTGTTTATTGCCTGTTCATATCGGGACTTTGTTGCATGGCAAATGTGACGAAGGATATCAATATGCGCTTTAAGGACGTAAGGCAGGGACTTTCTCATCAAACGGTCAATTGTTTCTATCAGGATGAATTCGGATTTTTGTGGATCGGCACTCAAGACGGGCTGAATCGATTTGACGGACGTAAGTTTGAAGTATTCAAACCGGATAACGCTAATCCTTATTCCATCAATATCAATAATATCAGGCAGGTTTGCGGAAATAAAGCCGGATTGCTCTTTATCCGTAGTTTGCAGAGCGTGACTCTTTATGATATGCGTTTGAATCGTTTTAGGGTGTTGCGTGAAGGAGAAGTTGCGGGAATCTGTTATGCGCACGATGCATTATGGATAGCTACCGGAAAGGAAATCTACCGTTATCGCAACCTCGACCAGGCGCCCGAGTTATTCTTTTCATTTCCTTCGGATGAGGAGGATGTATTGATGAACAGTCTCATGGTTCGTCAGAATCAGACAGTGGTGGTGGGTACTTCTTCGAAAGGTGTATACTGCATCGACCAGTCTGCACATATCACCCGGCGTATGGATGTGGGAGCTGTCAATTCAATAACAGAAGATAGAAACGGGAGTATCTGGATAGCTACCAGAAACAGAGGGCTCATACGGTTGGATGAAGATGGAACACTTACTCATTTCAAGCATAATAAGGTAGCTGAAAATACGATTAACCATAATAATGTGCGTCATGTGACGCAAGCTAATGATAGTCTCCTGTATATCGGAACCTATGCCGGTTTGCAGACTTTAAACCTGTTTACCGGAGAGTTTACAGATTATGAATATGACTTGAATGTGGAGGCGGCCGATATACGTTCTATTATTTCGATGCATTACGACACTTCGGGGACTTTATGGTTGGGGACTTTTTATCAGGGAATCCAATATTATAATGTAGCGAATGATGCTTTCCATTTTTACCGCTCGTCTACGGCTGTTGGCGGTCATTTGAATTCTTATATTATCAGTTCCATTGCCGAAGACCGTTCCGGCCGGATCTGGTTTGCAAGTGAAGGAAGCGGGTTGAACTATTATGATAAACATACCAAACGCTTTTTCCCTTTAAAAAAGGTCTATTCTCAAGAGCTTTCTTTTAAGATAGTGAAGTCTCTTTATTATGAGAGAGAGCCGGATTATCTTTGGGTAGCTTCTCTTTATCAGGGAATCAACCGGATTAATCTGTCGACCGGACATATAGAATCTATCCCGGAAAACATCTATACTCCGGAAGGAAAAACAGTTGTTGACAGAGCCTATAATCTGGTGAAAATGATAGAGTTTGCCGGCCACGATTCTTTATTGATAGCTGCCAAGGGAGGATTGCTTGTGTTGGATAAGAAACACCTTCGACTGCATCATTTCGAACACCCTTCGTTGGCTGCCAAACATCTGTCGCAGGTTTGGGATATGACGTTTGACAAAGACGGGGATTTATGGCTGACTACCTCTTTTGATCTGATACGAGTCAACCTCAAAGCGGGCACTGCCCATAGTTATCCTTTCTCCCAAATAGCGCAGAGCACAGCACAGCATCACATCAACCACATTTTATGTGATAAGAAAGGACGTATATGGCTGGGATCGACAGGCTCGGGAATTTATCTATTTGATAAGAAGACAGATTCTTTTGTGGGATACGGAGCGAAACAGGGATTAGAAAATGGATTTATAACCGGATTGGTGGAGAGCCCTTTGGATGGTTCTATCTATGTGGCAACCAATGGTGGTTTCTCTAAATTCAACCTGGCAACGACTACATTCGAGAACTATAACAGACAGAGTGATTTTCCCTTGAATAATGTAAATGATGGAGGGCTGTATATTGCGTCCGACCACGATATTTACGTGTGTGGTCTGGCGGGTATTGTCTCTATCGCCCAGGAAAAGCTGAACAAACAGTCTGTTGATTATGATGTGTTTGTAAAACGGGTGCTTGTGGATAATACGGAAATACAACCGCTTGATTCGTTGGGGCTTATCAAAGAAACCGTATTGTATGAACATCGGTTAGTATTGCCGCCCAGATATTCTTCCGTCACTTTTGAGATAGCAAGTAACACCCTGAATAATATTTCTAATATCGGTCTGGAATATAAACTTGAAGGCTTTGATAACGAATATATGAAGGCGGGCGATAATACGATGATTACCTATACCAATCTTCATCCGGGGCATTATACTTTCCATGTCCGTGGCGACCAGGTGGGCGTTCACGGTCAGGAAGCACCTTCCGTTAGTTTTGAGCTGATAGTGGAGGCTCCGGTTTATCAGCGGGCATGGTTTATTTTGCTGATGGTGCTGGCAGCTATCCTTATTGCCGGCTATATTATCCGTATGTTCTGGATACGAAAAACCTTGCGGCACTCTTTATTGGCCGAGAAACGGGAAAAAGAGTATATCGAAAGTGTGAACCAGTCCAAACTGCGTTTCTTTACCAATGTATCGCATGAATTCCGTACCCCGTTAACACTTATATCCAGCCAGCTCGAAATGCTCCTGATGCATAAGGACATTATTCCTGAAGTATATAATAAGATTTTGGATATTTATAAAAATTCCCGCCGGATGAATAACCTCGTGGATGAAGTCATTGATATCCGTAAGCAGGATCAGGGATACTTGAAACTAAAGATTTCTAAAGAGAATATTGTGGCGGTGATAGAGGAAATTTGTGGCTCTTTCTATAGTTATGCCCAACTGAATAAGATAGATCTCCGCTTTTCTTCCACTCTGAAAGAAGCTGATTTGTATATTGACAAAACACAGATAGAGAAAGTATTCTATAATTTATTGTCCAACGCTTTTAAGTATACGAAGCCTGGTGACTGGATTTCTGTTGAGCTGTCAGCGGAAGGAGATAATGACATTGTGATTTCAGTCAACAACCTGGGGGTAGGCATTGATAAATCCAAGATCAAACATGTATTTGAACGGTTTTGGCAGGATGATTCGGCAACAACCACACGAACTGTCAAAGGATCGGGCATTGGATTGGCGATGGCGAAAGGAATTGTAGAGTTGCATCAGGGAACCATCGGAGTGGAAAGCGAACTGAATGGAGTTACCTCTTTTACCGTTACTCTCCACCGGGATGCGAATATGAATATGGAAGTCTCTTCCTCCGCAGACGAGCACGTTGCCGAACATTATATAATAGAGCCTCAAGAAATCTCGGAAATGGTGAAGCCGGATAAAACGGTGAAAATACTGATTGTAGAAGATAACCCGGAAATGCGTAAAGTATTGACGCAGATTTTTGAACAGATATATGAGGTATATACGGCTGCCGACGGGCAGGAAGGATTGGAACGGGCTTCTTCGCTCCAACCGCAGATGATTGTAAGTGACATCATGATGCCTGTCATGTCCGGACTGGAAATGTGCGAGAAGTTGAAAAGTAATTTGCAGACCAGCCATATACCTGTTGTCTTGCTGACAGCCCGCAACCGGGAAGAACATACCTTGGAAGGCTTGCAGACAGGTGCGGATGATTATATCTCCAAACCTTTTAATATCAAGATATTGGTAGCCCGGTGCAACAATATCATCCAGACTCGTAAACTACTTCAACAACGGTTTGTTCGAAACGACGAACCTAAAGTGGAAGACCTTCCGTTTAATCCGATCGATAAAAAGATGTTGATGGATGCTACGGCGATTGTGGAATCTTATATTGATAACCCAGACTTTGACGTAGCTACTTTTGCACGAGAAATGTGTATGAGCAGAACGTTGCTTTTCACTAAATTGAAAGCATTGACCGGACAGACCCCGAATGACTTTATTTTATCTTTGAGACTGAAAAAAGCAACAGAAAAATTGCGGAATGACCCCAATGCCCTGATTGCTGATATAGCATTTGATTACGGTTTTTCTAATCCAAGTTATTTTATCCGGTGTTTTAAAAATGCTTATGATATTACTCCGGCTGCTTATAGACGGAAATATACAAGCTCTTAATTTATAGTGTTTTATATACTTTCTGCCTGACGAGATTTGTACTATTTGAACTTTTATACGGACGATTCTATTATTCGAAATCATTAATAATTGGGATTTTTGCACTGTAATCATTCAAATTATTACATAGTATGAAAAACATCGTAATTAAATGGGCTGTGTTCCTGACAGCCTTTCTTATCTCTTTAGAGGTTAGTGCTCAAAACGTCAGAGTTTCTGGAGTGGTGACAGACGCACTTGGACCGATCCCCGGAGTTAATATCATGGAGGAGGGGACTACTAACGGTACAGTGACGGATGTAAATGGAAAATATTCAATCAGTGTATCGGCTAAATCTACCCTTGTTTTTTCTTGTATAGGATATAAGGAACAAAAAATACGTGTCGGTACGAAAACGGTGCTGAATGTGAATATGGTGGAAGAGTCGAAAATGCTCGATGAATTGGTGGTTGTCGGTTATGGAGTTCAGCGTAAGAGTGATGTAGCCACTTCGGTAGCTTCGGTCAAAGCGGATGAAATGAAAACATTTCCCGCCGGCAATGTGGCTGATATGTTACGTGGACGTGCGGCAGGTGTGAATGTAACGAGTAGTTCCGGACGACCGGGATCGACTCCTTCGATTACCATTCGTGGTTCCCGTTCTATCAGTGCGGACAATGCACCTTTATATATTATAGATGGTTCTCCTTCCAGTGCAACAGAGTTCAGTACGTTGAGTGCGGATGATATTGAATCGGTTGAAATCTTGAAAGATGCTGCGTCACAGGCTATTTATGGTGCACGCGCCAGTGACGGTGTGGTACTGGTGACTACCAAACGTGGTAAAGCCGGAAAAGTGGAAGTCAACTATAATGGTTATCTGGGTATTCAATCTCTCTGGAGAAATTTCGATTTCTACTCTCCCGAAGAATATATGCAGCTTCGTCGTGAAGCAAAGGCGCATGATAAAGGAATAATTGATGCGCGTGAGATTTCTATAGCCGAAGCGTTGGAAGACGAGGTGATGCAACGGGTATGGGCCAGTGGAAAGTTTATCGACTGGGAAAAAGAAATGTTCAGAAATGCAATCTATCATAATCACGACGTCAGTGTACGTGGAGGAACAGAAAAAATCAAAGTATCGGCAGGTGCCAACTACTTTGACCAACAAGGAATGGTGGTTACCGGATCGGGGTATCAGAAGTTTTCTTTAAGACTGAATCTGGACTTTGAAATAGCCAAATGGATTAGTTTCGGTATCAATTCTTCTTATGCGATGACAAAACAAGATCGTGAGGATGGTAACTTTAATGATTTTATTACCAGTTCTCCATTGGCGGAGATATATGATGCGGATGGCAAGTATACAAAATATATCAACTCGGAAGGAAATTATAATCCTTTGTACCGTGCCGAACATTATGGACGTGAAGTAACTCGTGATAATTACCGCCTGAACTTTTTTATGGATGTGAAACCTTTCAAGGGATTCAATTATCGTTTGAATACTTCTGTTTATAATCAGACGTCTGAAGACGGTTCTTATAAAGATTCCCAATATCCGGGAGGCGGAGGAACGGCCGTTCTTGACGAATCGCGTACACAGAACTGGCTCGTTGAGAACATTGTGACCTATAAAGTGCCTATTCGGAACAAGAAACACCAGTTGACATTGACCGGCGTTCAGTCTGTCGACCATAATGGTTCGAAGTCTGTCGGGTACTCGGTTGAGAATCTTCCGGTGGATAAAGACTGGAACTTCATTTCTCAAGGTGAGTTTACAGGCAAGCCTCGTCGTCAGTTTAATGAAAATAACTTGGTGTCTTTCATGGCTCGGGCGCAATATTCGCTTTTAGATCGTTATTTGTTGAACGTGGCTGTCCGCCGTGACGGTTCCAGCCGTTTCGGAAAAGAAAATAAATGGGGAACTTTCCCGTCGGCAGCTTTTGCCTGGCGTGTCAATCAGGAGAGTTTCCTAAGAGATGTGTCGTGGATTGATAACCTGAAACTGCGTGTGAGTTATGGTATTGTAGGTAATCAGAATGGTATCGGCAATTATACTACTTTGGGACTGGCTGATAATAAAGGATATGAGTTTGGAAATGTTTTTCAAATGGGATATTTGCCGGGCAAGGAACTGTCTAATCCAAACCTGAAATGGGAACAGTCTGCAACAGCTAACTTTGGTGTTGATTTTAGTTTCTTCAATGGGCGTCTGAATGGTACGGTTGAGTATTATAATACTCATACGAAGGATTTGTTGGTGAAACGTTCCCTGAATGCGTCACTCGGATATACTACCATGCTAGATAATCTGGGAAAGACGAAATCCAGTGGTATCGATCTTTCTTTAAATGGTGACGTGGTACGTACAAAGGAGTTTACCTGGACACTCGGAACTAATTTCAGCATGTATAAGAATGAAATTGTCCGTATTGACGATACTCTCGATGAGAACGGGAAACCGGCAAGTCAGGTAGCCCAGGGGTGGATTATCGGAGAACCGATCAATGTATACTATGATTATCTGATAGATGGAATTTTTCAGTATGATGATTTTGATATCACTCGTGATGGTACAGGAAATCTGGTCTATACACTGAAAAATACCTATGATAGTGATAATGACGGTGTGGCCGACAGTCCGATTAATTACGGTGGCGCTATTGAACCGGGAATGGTCAAGGTGCGTGATAACAACGGGGATGGAAAGATTACAGCTGATGACAGGGTACCTATCCGTAAAGATCCGAAGTTTACACTCTCCCTTTCTTCTACATGGAACTGGAAAGGATTTGACCTGTTCATGGACTGGTATGGAGTTTCCGGCAGAAAGATTAAGAACGGTTATTTGTACGAGTATAATTCCGGTGGTTCTTTACGTGGAAAATTGAATGGGGTGAAGGTGGATTATTGGACTCCGTTCAATCCTTCGAACAAATTCCCACGTCCTTCTTATAGTGCGGACCCTGCATATTTGAGTGCCATTGCCATTCAGGATGCTTCTTATATCCGTTTACGCACCTTACAACTGGGATATACTTTCCCCACCCGACTATTGAAGAATACTCCGATTCATAAATTACGATTGTATGCAACTGCTACTAACTTGCTGACATTTACGGAGTTTAAATCTTATAGTCCCGAACTGACTCCAGGGTCTTATCCGGAGTCCAGACAATATGTGTTTGGTGTCAATGTTTCATTCTAAAATAAAGAATCCTTATGAAAAAGTTAATATATACAGCCTTTGTCATTTGCGGAATGTTGACCGCTTCCTGCTCGGATTTATTAAATCTGGAATCAAAAACAGACGTGACGAATAATTATCTGTTCACTACTCCCGAAGGGTTGAATACTGCCGTTACAGGATTGTATTCCCTGGCACGTGAATTGCCGGGTGGAGCGGATAATAACGAATCTAATCTGTACATCGTTACCATGTGTGACTTTAATACGGATATTGCCATACTTAGAGCAGGTGTTTCTACCTCAATCGGACGTTTGAATACAAGTTTTACTCCAAGTACTGGAGATGTCAATAAGTTCTGGAAACATCACTATGGGATTATCGGAAAAGCAAATGAAATTATTGTAGCGGCAGAAGCCTTGGGACTGGATGACAGCGATGTATTGCACGCATGGAGTGAAGCGAAATTCTTCAGAGGACGGAGCTATTTTGAACTTTGGAAACGCTTTGACCGCCTTTATCTGAACGTCACTCCAACCACTGTCGATAATCTGAAACGGGAGTATAAACCGGCTTCTCATGAAGAACTGATGACACTGATGACGACTGATTTGGACGATGCAATGAAAGGTCTGGACTGGTCACTTCCTCAAAATAACGGAAATGTATTGTATGGACGGGTAACGAGAGCGACTGCCAAACATGTCCGTGCACAGGTTGCCATGTGGGAATCGGATTGGGATACAGCCATTGAGGAATGTGAAGACATCTTTAAACAGGAGGGCATCTACTCGATGGAAAAGAAAGCCGAGAATGTATTTAATAGCGCAGATTTGAGATCCCCGGAAGTGTTGTGGAGTTTCCAATATTCACAAAACTTGGGTGGAGGAGGTTCCGGAACTCCGGTTGCCGGACATCGTATCTCTATTCAGACTACTACCCGAATCAATAAAATTGCAGGTTGTATCAATACGGCCGATCAGGGTGGATATGGTTGGGGACGTATTTATCCGAATACCTATTTATTGAGTTTGTATGATCAGGCTAAAGATACACGATACAATGAATTGTTTGTACACCGTTTCAAATACAATGATCCTAATTCTCCTAAATATGGAGAATTGATTCCCCTTGCGAAAAGTTCCAGTTATTGTGAGACGTTACATTTCATGTCGAAAAAATACTTTGATCAGTGGACTATGGCCGATAATCCGGACCGGACAACGGGATTCAAGGATTTGATTGTCTATCGACTGGCTGAAACTTACTTAATGGCGGCAGAAGCGTATATGCGCCGTGACGGAGGAATGAGCACGGATGCTCTGCGCTGTTACAATAAAACATGGGAACGTGCCGGGAATGACAAATTTGCGGGACCTCTGACGCAAGATATTCTTTTGGATGAATATGCCCGTGAACTGAACTTCGAGGGAGTCCGTTGGCCTTTACTAAAACGTTTGGGTCTTTTGGGTGAAAGGGTGAAAGCGCATTATGGCGAGACAAAAGCTGAAAATCCTTATTTAGATAAAGATTATGCGGAATGTCGTACCAGTTTTGTAGTTGGAAAGCACGAATGTTGGCCTATTCCACAGGAGCAGATTGACTTGATGGGGAAAGAGAATTTTCCGCAGAATGAGAATTGGTATTAAGCGATTGATTATCTGAAAAACATGAATGAGTATGAAAAGAATAATATATCTGTTATTGATTTTAAATCTGGGGCTGCTTTCCTGTGTCGATGATGCGTCGGTACGTGTGATGCCTGAATTTAATTGTAAAGATACAAAAGTAAACCTGGCAAAAGCGGCGGGTTCTTCCGTTACATCGCTATTATATACTAATGTCGGTCAGGTTGTTGCTCAATATCAAGCGGAGTGGCTTTCTGTAGATGTAAACGCTAAAAGTATAATATACACTGCCTTGACGCAGAATGACGGTGAGGATGCAAGGAGTACTGTCGTGAAACTGACTTGCGGTTCATATACAGTGGAAGTGACGGTTACACAGGATTCCAAAGAACCGGATCTTTCTTTGAAGGTAGGACAAAGTGTAGATGATGGTATCGGTATGATTTTCTGGGTGGATCCTTCGGACAAGATGGTAGGAAAAGCTGTATCTGTAAAACGTCAGGGAGGAAATCCTTTTGAGGCCTCTGTGATGTCTCATAATGCGCTTTCTACAGTGAATGGATATGCCAATACGGCTTTGTTTACTGCTCCTGCTGCAAATGATGCAGTGGCATACTGTCAGTCGTTGGGTGAGGGATGGTATCTGCCTGCACGTGATGAGTTATGGGAGTTGTTTGATGTTTACAACGGTATTGGACATGCTGATCCGGATTTTGCTTCGGTTGTACCTGATAAGTTGACGGAAGTTGAAAAAGCGGCACGTGCGGCATTTGATAAGATGTTGACCGATTTGCAGGGTGATGTGATAAACGAGGCTGCCGGTTCGGGCAATGGGGAAAGTTATTGGTCGAGTACGGAAAATGCAGCAGGGGATAAGGCTTATTGGGTACGTTTCGGAAAGTCTGGTGCTGATGCAGGAAATAAAACAGCTACCAACCGTTTGGTGAGATGTATGCGCACAGTTGGTGATTATACTTATCCTGAAGAGCCGGCAACTCTGACGGTGGCTCCCAATCCTGTGACATTGGAAGGTGCTAACGAAGCGGAAGCAAATGTTACGTTGACATCCAATAAGAGTGTATTCAGCGTAGTGTTGGCAGATGATTCCTGGCTTTCATATACTATTTCAGGCACAACAGTTACGTTCAAGGCAAAATCAAAAAATACCACTGGTAATATTCGTACGACAATTGCTACAATAACAGCCGGTACTGGCGCAGCCGCAAAAGCAGTGGAGGTAACAGTGAATCAAAATGTAGCTGCCGAGGGAGACGCTTCGCTCGAATTGAGTACCGATGCGGTGACTATTACTCCTGATGCGGTAGCAAAATCAGAGGTAATCACAATGATTTCTGATGAGACGGAATTTGTAATAAATATCACTGATGAATCTTGGGTGAAAGCGTATGTTGATGTAACAAATAAAACTCTTTATTTTTGGACATTATCTCCCAATCTGAATAGTTCTAACCGGGTGACGACTGCTACGGTAACAGCCGGAAGCGGAGCGAATGCGCCTAAACAAGAGGTTACGATTACACAGAGAGGACTTTTAAGTTCCGAGTTTGCGGTGGGACAGGTAATTGCGGATAATGGTTCGTTGAAAGGAGGCATTGTTTTCTGGGTAGATGCAACTAATCGTGGTAAGGCTAAGATTATGTCGTTGGACAGAGAGAATTTGGCATGGTCTACAGCAGGCTCTCCGGCTTCTACCGGAGTGGATTTATCCGGAGATGATGGATATACTAATACTATGGCGTTGGCTGCATTACCAAATGCATCGGAAATGCCTGCCATTAAGTTCTGTATGGACAAGGGGACAGGTTGGTATTGGTCGGGGAGAAAAGACTTGGAACAAATGTTTGAAACATATAATGGGACCACTGTGGCAAATGCAACAAATGATAATCCGAATGCGATTACTGATTTTGAAAAAGCCAATCGTGCAGCATGGGATCGGGTTGTCAGCAATGCGGGAGGAACTATTATGAATGAGGCTGCGTCATCTTCTACAGGAGATACATATTGGGCTTGTCGTGAGGCTTCGAATGGTGTGAATGGATTTTATGTACGTTTTGGAAAGCCTATATCTTGGAGCAGTGCAACCTCTAAAAAGAGTTCTTTAAGATATATTCGTGCAGTTCGTTCAATCTCGAAATAATGGTATTAGGTATGTATAAGGTATATAGAAAAATAATCTTAGCCTGCTTGTTATTGATTGTTGCCGGCACGGTCTGCGGTCAGCGTGTGACGCAAACGATCAACGATGGCTGGAAATTCTCCCTTTTTGAGGGAGACGCGTTCGATGCTGACTTTGATGTGTCCGGTTGGACTGACGTTTCCATTCCTCATACTTGGAATGCAAAAGATGCAGAAGATGAAATCCCCGGTTATTTTCGGGGAAAAGGCTGGTACAGGAAAGCCGTGACAGTGGAGGAACTGATTGTCGGTCAAAGAGTTTATCTTTGTTTTGAAGGAGCCAATCAGGAGACAAATGTATTTGTGAATGGAAAGTTGGTAGGGAATCATAAAGGTGGTTATTCTGCTTTTACGTTTGATGTGACTGACTATGTTCATACCGGACGCAATCTGGTAGCAGTGAGTGTTGACAACTCTTATAATCCGGATATTGCTCCTCTTTCGGCAGACTTTACTTTCTTCGGCGGACTTTATCGGGATGTTTATCTGGTGTATACTTCGCCCGTGCAACTGTCTACCACCCATTATGCTTCCAGTGGAGTATATCTCAAAACTGTTGGGATAACAGATGCTCAAGCGGAAGTGTGTGCAAAAACATTCTTGTCCAATGCTTTGAAAAGTAATCAGGCATTGATTCTTGAAACGGAGATTTTGGATGCAGACGGTAATAGAGTGGCACTTTCCGCAAAGAAAGTGAATGTGAAGGCAGGAGAGAAGAATGTAGCCTTTGAAGCGTTGATGACTATTGCGCAACCCAAACGGTGGGATGTTGATTCTCCTTATTTATATAAGGTGTATAGCCGTTTGAAGAATAAAAAGGGAGAAGTTCTCGATTGCGTTGTTAATCCGCTGGGAATCCGTGAATATCATTTTGATGCGGAGAAAGGTTTTTTCCTGAACGGGAAATATCGGAAATTGATTGGTACCAGCCGGCATCAGGATTACAAAGGAATGGGGAATGCCTTGCGGGATGAAATGCATATCCGGGATATACAGTTGAGTAAGGATATGGGAAGTAATTTCCTGCGAGTGGCTCATTATCCGCAAGATCCGGTTGTGATGCAGATGTGTGATAAGTTGGGGCTGTTGACTTCGGTTGAAATTCCGATTGTAAATGCTATTACTCAAAGTAAGGCGTTTATGGATAACTGTGTGGAGCAGGCTATGGAAATGGTTTGTCAGAACTATAATTATCCGTCTGTCATCATTTGGGCTTACATGAATGAAGTGCTTTTGCGTCCTCCCTTTAATCCTGACAACAAGAAAGAACGGGCGGAATATATGAAGTCTCTTCATCAAATAGCTTCGGCTGTTGAGGCGCAGATCAGAAGTCTGGACTCGGAACGCTATACCATGTTGCCTTGTCATTCTGCTTCCCAAATCTATCAGGAAGCAGGGATTACTGAATTGCCGATGTTATTGGGATTTAATCTTTATAATGGATGGTATGGTGGTAATTTGGACGGATTTGAAGAGAAACTGGAAGAACTTCACAAAGAGTTTCCTCATAAACCGTTGCTTATTACCGAATATGGGGCGGATGTAGATACTCGTATTCATTCTTTTTCGCCGGTGCGGTTTGATTTTAGTTGTGAGTTTGGCTCTGTCTATCATGAACATTATTTGCCTGAAATTCTAAGGAGGGATTATATCGTGGGGGCTATGGTCTGGAATTTGAATGATTTTTATTCCGAAGCCAGAAGAAATGCTATGCCTCACGTGAACAATAAAGGGTTGGTAAGTACGGATAGAGAACGTAAGGACGGATATTATCTTTATCAGGCTTATCTGAAAGAGTCACCTGTTCTGCATATTGCTTCTAAATCTTGGAAGAATAGGGCAGGAGCCAGTCGGGATGGAAAGAGTTGTACACAACCCTTGAAAGTTTATACTAACGCGGATAAGGTGGAGGTCTTTTTGAATGGAAAAAGTTTGGGAGTATATCCGGTAGCAGATAAGGTGGTTTCCGTGGACATTCCTTTTGTAAACGGAAAGAATGTGGTGGATGCTGTGATTGAAAAGGAGGGACGTGAATATCGTGACCAGTATGTTTGTGATTTTAAATGTGTCAATGTGAAGAATGGCTTTACGGAAATCAATGTACTACTGGGTGCTCGACGTTATTTTGAGGACCGGATAGCAGAGATGTGCTGGATACCCGAACAGGCTTATGCAGAAGGTTCATGGGGATATATTGGTGGGGAAGTGGCTCCGAACAAAACTCGTTACGGTTCTTTGCCGGCCAGCGATACAGATATACTGGGGACGGATCAGGATCCTGTCTTCCAGACACAGCGAGTAGGCATTGAAGCTTTTAAGGCAGATGTACCGGATGGTGTTTATGCTGTATATTTGTATTGGACAGAACTTACTTCTGAAAATAAAAGAGAGGCTTTGGTGTATAATTTAGGAAATGATGTAGTGAGGGAGGACTATATTAACCGGGTATTTTCTGTGGATATAAATGGAGTATCTGTTGCCAAACAACTGAATATTGCAGAAGAATACGGTTCCGAACGTGCGGTTATTAAGAAATATATTGTTCCGGTTTCACAAGGAAAGGGGCTTGTCGTTCGTTTTGGAGCGGTGGAGTCTGTGCCTATTTTAAATGCAATACGAATCGTAAAAGAATATTAGATGATGAAAAATAGTATAGTTATATTGTTTTTACTGCTGTTATCCCAGTTTGGTTATGCGCAGGGAAGCACATTTAAGGTCACTGCCCGTCCGTGGGTGAAAGGACAGAAAAATCTGCCTTGGAAAGAGTATGATACCCGTATTATTGCTCAATTGGATGGGTTCAAACCTACTGGTAAAGTACGTGTGAATAAGTATGGAAGTGATTTGGATGCTCCCAGGCATCGGGCTACAGGATTTTTCAGGGTAGAACGTACCGGAGATCGATGGTGGATGATTGATCCCGATGGGTATCGGCATTTGCAGAAAGTGGTGGTAGGAGTACGTTTAGGTACTTCCGAACGCAATAAACAAGCAATGCTGGACAAATTCGGTACGGAAGAAAAATGGATCGAAGGAACGGCACGGATGATTCATTCGCTGGGCTTTTCCGGGGCCGGCTCCTGGAGTAATGAAGAAGCTATTGCCTCTTACAATGCCTCTCATAAGGAGGTACTGACTCGCTCAATCATTCTGAACCTGATGAGTGGATATGGGAAGAAACGAGGAGGAACTTATCAGTTACCTGGTAATACGGGATATCCTAATCAGTGTATTTTCGTTTTTGACCCGGAGTTCGAAACCTATTGCGATGAGATGGCACAAAAACTGGTCACAAATAAAACGGATAAAAATATCATCGGCTATTTTTCGGATAATGAACTGCCGTTCGGGCCGAAGAATCTGGAGGGGTATCTGACTTTGAAGAATCCCAATGATCCGGGAAGATTGTATGCAGAATCCTGGTTGAAACAGCAGGGTATTACTTTGCAACAAATTACGGACGAACATCGGGAAGAGTTTGCGGGGGTAGTAGCGGAACGATACTACAAAGTGGTGTCGGAAGCGATTCGGAAGTATGATCCCAATCACCTTTATTTAGGTAGTCGTCTACATGGAAAACCTAAGTTTGTCCGCCAGATTGTGGAAGCGGCAGGCAGGTATTGTGATGTCGTTGCTATTAACTACTATGGTGCATGGACACCGAGTGAGAAGACCATGAAGCATTGGGGCGAATGGGCTCAAAAACCTTTCATCATCACGGAATTTTATACGAAAGGAATGGATTCCGGGCTGGCAAACACAACAGGGGCAGGTTTTACCGTTCAAACCCAGCAGGAACGTGGATATGCCTACCAGCATTTTGTTTTAGGATTATTGGAAAGTGGGAATTGTGTCGGATGGCATTGGTTCCGTTATCAGGATAATGATCCGACGGCAAAAGGGGTAGATCCTTCGAATCTGGACTCTAACAAAGGGCTGGTAGATAATGAATACAATCTTTATAAACCGTTGGCCGATGCTATGAAAGAATTGAATATCAACGCTTATCGTTTGGCTGACTGGTTCGACCAACAATCAACTAATAATAAATAAAATACATACCATGAAAAAACTATTTATATTGGGAACTTTTCTGTTTATAAGTTCTATTCCTATGGTGTCTTGTACGGATGATGATGATAAAGATCCTAATTTTATGCCTCCTGACATAGTGATGGGAGGGGGAGATGTAGAGTCGGAATATCCGGAGGATTTGCCTGCTCCCGGAGCTTCTGTGATGTATACTCCGTCATTAAATGCCAATATGTATCGCCCTATCAGTGTTAAGTATTCCAGTGCTTATCCGCCTATATCCAGTTGGAAAACAGAGAATACACGTATTATTGCATATATGGACGGGTATAAACCGGCTATTAAAACGTTGAAAGCGTATCAGGAGTCGGTTAATAAATACGGAAGTTCGACTACGCTTCCGAAACAGGCGGCTACGGGAAGATTTTATACGAAGAAAATAGACGGACGTTGGTGGTTGGTTGATCCGGAAGGTTGTCTGCATCTGGAACGTAGTGCGACTTCTTTGCGTAAGGGAACTTCCAGTCGTAATAAAACGGCCTGGAATAGCAGGTTTGGAACTGACGAAAAATGGTTGTCTACTACTCAACGTGAATTGAGTGAGATCGGCTTTCACGGTACAGGTGCTTTCTGCACAGGAACTTATTCACTGATTCAGACTCATAATGCTTCCAATCCGAGCAGTCCGTTAACTTTGGCGCCTTCATTTGCTTTTTTAAGCCAGTTCAAGAGTGCGAAGTCTTATAATTATCCCGGAGGAAGCGATGATAACGCGGCAGGTCTTGTGTTTTATAATGGATGGACTGAATGGTGTGAATCATATTTGGCAGGTAGTGCTTTCGCAGATTATTTGCGGGATCCTAATGTGTTAGGTTTCTTTTCTGATAATGAGATAAACTTCTCTTCAAACAGTTCCCGGATTTTAGATCGTTTTCTGGCTATCAGTAACTCAAGTGATCCGGCTTATGTTGCGGCGAAAGCTTTTATGGATTCTAAAGGTACGCAAAGTGTGACGGATGACTTGAATAATGAGTTTGCCGGGATTGTAGCAGAGAAATATTATAAAGCAGTGAAAGAGGCAGTGAAGAAAGTAGATGATAAGTTGCTTTATCTGGGAACTAGATTACATGGAACTCCTAAATATATGGAAGGAGTAGTGAGAGCTGCCGGAAAATATTGTGATGTTATTTCTATCAACTATTATAGCCGTTGGAGTCCTGAACTGACAACAGCGATTGCTGATTGGGCTAATTGGGCGGACAAACCGTTTCTTGTAAGTGAGTTTTATACGAAAGGGGTGGAGGACTCTGATCTGAATAACCAGTCGGGAGCCGGATATTCTGTTCCTACACAAAACGAGAGAGCTTATGCTTATCAGCATTTTACATTAGGATTGCTTGAAGCTAAGAATTGTGTTGGCTGGCATTGGTTCAAATACCAGGATGATGATGGTACGGACAATTCGTCGAAACCTGCTAATAAAGGTCTTTATGATAATTCTTATCAACTCTTTCCTTATTTATCTTTCTTTGCCCGCGAATTGAATTTTAATGCGTATGATTTGATTCAGTATTTTGATAAATAGGTGTTTGTTTCTATATAATATTTGAGAGGAAAAACAAAGTGCGAATTTTACAGGATTAGTTTTGGTTAAAGCTATCCTGCTAAATTCGCACTTCTTATTTCTAAATGAATAATCAATGTCTTATCAGAGTAGAGTATCATCTGATAGACAAATGAATATCGGTAGTGAAATATTAGTTATGTACTAATGTACCTATCTCTTCTCCACTGATAACCTTCTTTAAGTTGCCTACTGTGTCCATATCAAATACGACGATTGGCAGATTGTTTTCTTTACACATACAAGTCGCTGTCAAATCCATGACTTTCAGACCACGTTTCAGTACTTCATCGTATGTAATATCGTCGAATTTGGTAGCGGTAGGATCTTTTTCGGGGTCAGCTGTGTAAATACCATCTACACGAGTACCTTTCAGCATGACGTCTGCTTCGATTTCTATGCCTCTAAGTGAAGAACCGGTGTCAGTAGTAAAGAAAGGATTTCCCGTTCCAGCGGACATAATGACTACTTCGCCGTTCTCCATACATTCGATAGCTTTCCATTTACTGTAGAATTCACCGATAGGTTCCATCCGGACTGCTGTCAACACACGTGCCTTTACACCGGTAGCCACAAGAGCAGAACTTAGAGCGAGACTGTTGATTACGGTAGCCAACATTCCCATTTGGTCTCCTTTCACACGATCAAAACCTTTATTGGCTCCGCTTAGTCCGCGAAATATATTGCCTCCTCCGATAACGATACCAATCTGTACCCCTTGCTGGTGGATTTCTTTGATTTGTTCAGCATATTCTGCCAGTCTTTTTTCATCAATGCCATATTGCTTTTCGCCCATTAAGCTCTCTCCACTAAGCTTTAGTAAGATTCTTTTATACTTTGCCATACCTTTTGCTTTTTATTGTTTGCCGCAAATATAGAGATAATTTATCGGATAGCCTCACCGGGATACGATTACTTTTTTCATTATTTGTCTTCCCAAAAGGGTTTGTACAATTCCCCGCAATGAAAGATAAACGAGAAAAGCCAGCCACAGGGCATGATTTCCTAAAAGGGGATGGAAAGCGTAATAGACTCCAAAGAAGCTGGCAGAGGCAACTAACATGGAGTAAAGCATCTGCCGGGTAGCAGTGGCACCGATAAAAATGCCATCCCATAAGAAAGCGGAGAAACCGGCTAACGGAATAATGAGTGCCCAGTAAAAATAAGTGTCTGAAGCGCTGATTACTGAAGTGTCATTGGTTAGTAATCCCAGGAATTCTTTTCCGCCAGCTGCATAGAGAATTGTGAATACCAGTGAAAGACCGAATCCCCAATAGAAAAGGTGATGTACTGTGTTACGTAAGCCTGTTTGGTTTTTGGCACCAATGTAACGGCCGGTCAGTGCTTCACCGGCATAAGCAAATCCGTCCATAATGTACGAAAACAAAGTAAATAATTGCATGAGCAAGGTGTTCACGGCTAATACGATTTCTCCTTGGGCGGCCCCTGCAGAAGTAAAAAACATAGTGACTATAACAAGGCAGAGGGTACGGAAGAATATGTCCCGGTTGACTTGAAAGAAACGGTACATGGCTTGTTTCTGTATGATTTCTTTCCATACGATTCGTTTTTTAAGCACACTATAGTAACGCATGTATAACAAAATAGCCATGAAGAAACCTGCATATTGGGCAATTAAAGTCCCTGTTGCCACTCCTGCCACTTTCATGTCCAATAAGTAGACAAAACATAGACTGGCTACAATGTTGACAATATTTTGAGTAATAGCGATATACATGGGAAAACGTGAATTCTGCATCCCGATAAACCAGCCGGCGAATCCATAAAGTCCTAATGTGGCTGGGGCTCCCCAGATACAGATATAAAAATAGGTTGTTGCCAATTGCTTAACCTCCGGTGTGGTTTGTATCAGTGTAAATGCCAGTTTCAGAATAGGGTATTGGAGTATCAACAGGCAAAGTGCTATAAATAATCCTACTCCAACAGAACGTAGCAGTAACCGGGTGATTTCGTTTAAATCATGTTGACCGTACGCTTGTGAAGTCATTCCGCTTGTTCCCATGCGTAGGAATCCAAAAATCCAGTAGATAATGTTGAATAACATTCCCCCTACTGCAATGGCTCCAATGTACGCCGGAGAACCGAGATGTCCTACGATCGTGACATCGATAAGTCCCAGTAGCGGAACGGTAATATTCGATATAATCGATGGGATGGCTATCTGTAATATTCGTCTGTTTACGGAGGATTTTTTTTTATCTGTCATTGTATAAAAACACTTTTATCAATTTGATTGTTCTTTTCGCGAACAAAGGTACATTTTTTATTTTTTTATTGTATCTTTGTGTGTCACGAACTAAATAGCAATCAGATGGATTATGAGGACCTTAACTATTTTTCTTATCTCTTTATTTTCATTGCCGCTGGTGCTGAATGCGCAGTCGGTTGATGAGATGTTACAAAAAGTGTCTGCTGCCATTGAGGCAGGGCAGAATGGGCAGGCTGTGAGCTATTTCCGGCAGACTATCGCTCTGAATATAGACCGTACGGAAATGTATTATTGGACGAATGTAGACAAGAACAGTGAAATTAGCTCCAAACTGGCTACAGAATTAGCGCTTGCCTATAAAAAGAATCGGAATTACGATAAAGCCTATTTATTTTACAAGGAATTACTGCAAAAGACTCCTAATAATGTAGATTGTTTGGAAGCTTGCGCAGAAATGCAGGTATGTCGTGGGCAGGAGAAAGATGCTTTGCGTATGTACGAAAAAATATTGCAACTTGAGGCGGATAATCTGGCGGCTAATATCTTTTTAGGAAACTATTATTATTTGACAGCAGAACAGGAGAAGAAAAAGTTGGAGATGGATTATAAAAAACTTTCTTCTCCCACTAAAATGCAGTATGCCCGCTACCGGGATGGATTATCGAAGTTGTTCACTACCCGGTATGAGAAAGCGCGTAACTCTTTGCAGAAAGTGATTCTGCGTTTTCCATCAACAGAAGCTCAAAAGACATTGGATAAGATATTGAGGATAGAAAAAGAGGTGAATCGCTAAGCGGTTCACCTCTTTTCAATTATATTCAATTTGTTATTTTATAGTTCGTATTGGTAAATCCAAAGGCCCTTCATTAAGCGCTCGGGTATCAATGTCTCCTTTCTTCGGTCCGGGTATCAGAGGACTATAGGATAAGACATGTCTGATACGTTCACGTTGATTTTGAGTGAATTGGTTTGAATAACTAATAGCATAATCCATGATATTATAAGAGATAAACTCTATACCATCACATCCTGTTCGTTTTACCAAATTTTTAAATGTGTATTTTTCTCTCTCATTCTCATATATGTAATCACATTTGCTATCATACTCTTGTTTATTATAGCTTTTGGTATCTTTGCAATAATCCGTATCTTCACACGTGCCATTATCGGTTTCGGCAAAGACATGATGTAGTCCCAGGTAATGTCCTAATTCATGAGCTAGCGTGACAGCAATGTCTGCTGTACTATATTCTGTTGGAGTAGACTCTTCATTAATATATAGGCTATTAATGGAGACAGATAGTGGGAATTGTAAATTTGCTAATGTTAGATGAGAGTAGTCTGTTTCACCAAGCCCTTCTAAATAATGCTTGCCTGTAGTAGAAAAAGGAATATGAGAGATACCTAATGTTACTGAATTTGAATTCGGTTCAGTTGTAAAATTATAAACCATAATGTTGATATATGAGTTTGGATCCCATAAGTATTTTACATATTTTCCCGAATTATCCTTCATAAAAGCTTCACAATCGATAGGGTATGACTCTGGCCATTGGATATATTCTACGCCAGGATTGGGTAATGTTTCTCCATTTTTATCTGTTGTTGCCAATGTAAAAGTAAGATTCATGTCTACACTGTTATTCTTGCTTTTATACAGACTGTTCACTTTGTCTAGTATATGGGATAAACGGCTTGAATTTACTTTTTGTAGAGAATTCTCATCTTCTTTATACAATACATGAAAGATTACAGGGAGTTCATAATGGTATTCTTCAGCCGTATTGGTAGAGCCATTTTGAATGATTTGAACAGTTTTGCTAACCTTATGACTTATGATAGTGACAGTTGCTGTTCTGGATTTGGATTCCAGATTTGCATTAATAGATAAGATTAACTTTCCATCGTTTTCTCCTTTTTGTGTATTGGGAATGCACCATTGTTTATTACTTGTAACAGTCCATGAGGAACTACAAGTAATATCTATCGTTAATGATTCACCGCTTGCGCTGATGTTATCAAACTTCGATTCTGATATATGCAATGTTGCAGAATCTGAATCATCGCATCCTATTAATATCCATAACAATGGAAGGAGGAAAATTAATTTTGTTTTCATAAATGAAAGAGTTTTATATAAAAACGCACGTTTCAAAGATAATGTTTTGATCTGGAATAGAATAGCTTATTTCAGTAAATATTCTACTTCCTTAAACATATACCCTCTTTTAATCAGCTTCTCATCTTCTAATATCAACTTTCCTTCAGGTTCTACACAAACGATTCGTGCAAGAAATTCTCCATTGGCATCTTTATATCGATGCATCCCTTCCCTTCTGAAAAGAGATTTTTCATATTGACAGGCTATTGATGTCGTATCGCCTTTTTTGAGCAAGCTATAATAAGATTGGATACGCAGCATGATATTTTTCAGTATTTCAAATAGATCATGCTCTTCTTCTGTGATTTGTAGCAGTGAAACGGGGTTAGGAGCAGAACTGTGAAATGTTTCCTGATTAATATTAATTCCGATGCCTGCAATACTTTGATTGATGTTCCGCCCCATCAGATCGTTTTCTATCAACATCCCACATATTTTCTTTTCTTTCCAATAAATATCATTCGGCCATTTGATAGAAATGTCGGTGGTATAGGTATCCAATTCTTCTTTAATAGCTAAAGATATAATCTGTGAAATAAGAAACTGACGTCGTGCTTCCAAAAACCCGGGGAAGATAACGGTGCTGAAAAGAAGATTCTTGCCAGGATCTGATTCCCACGAATTTCCACGCTGTCCCCGACCGGAAGTTTGAAAATCGGCGACAACGACAGTTAGTTCCTCCACTTTCTGTTCAGAACAGAGAGATTGCAGATAATTGTTGGTAGAGTTCGTCTCGTTGATATGAATCAATGGAACCGGGAATGTATCAGGGGAGGGCATCATATTCTGCGCGTAACTTTTTAGTAAATTTCTTGATTACCTCATCATAAGAGTGGTCAATAAGCTCTTTCATCAATTTATCGTCTACGTCACTGTCAAAGCGGACACTATTCCAGTACTTTTTATTAAAATGATAAGCCCCTTCAATTCCCGAATAATGTTCACGCAATTCGATTGCTTTTTCCGGATCACATTTTAGTGCGATGTGATTAGCTTCTTCCAGGTCAATGAGAGCAAACATCTTGTTCATTACCTTTACAACCAGTGATACATCATCGAAAGGAAAAGATTCGGTGACTCCTTTTTTGTTCAAGCAGTATTCTCTGACAGTTTCTACATTCATAATAAATTAATAATTATAGTATGTTTTCATAATTAGTTTATATCATAAATTTAAGCGCAGATTGCACGAATTTCACGGCTTTTATAATGATGAATATGTAAAGCCACAGCATTCTTTAATATAAAGGAGGATAAAACGCTTCCTCTATGTGTTCAACTTTGAAATTCCCGTCGTTGCCTACTACAGTGATGATATCGAAGCGTACAGGAGTGTCAATTTGAAACAATCTGATATAGGCATCTGCTGCACGTACTGTACGTTTTATTTTGGGTAAATCTACAGCATCTTCCGGGGCCGCAAACAGAGTGTCACTGCGCGTCTTCACTTCTACGACAATCAGTTCATTGTCTTTTGCAGCTACAATGTCCAGTTCGAAATGTCCTCTTCTCCAATTCCGGTCACGAATAAGATAACCTTTCTGCTCAAGATAAGCTACGGCGGCATTTTCTCCGGATTTTCCTAAATCATTATGTTCAGCCATCTTTTTTTGCAAATTTACTGCTTTTATTCTTTGTTTTTACAGAAGTAAAAGTAATTTTGCAGAAGATATGAGAAAAAGGAGTAAGAAGTGCCTGAAAATGCATGTCGAGTGTACCAAAAGGGAACGACGGATGAGCATTTTATTGAGCGACGAAGAACAGCTGATTGTAGATCGTTATCTTGAGAAATATAAGATAACGAACAAGTCACGTTGGCTTCGTGAAACAATTCTCATGTTTATCCATAAGAATATGGAAGAAGATTATCCCACCCTTTTTGGTGAACATGATATGAGGCGATAGTTGAAAATTAAAAATTAAAGAGGGGAATGCTGGACGATATTTACTTCATGAAACAAGCTTTGATAGAGGCAGGTAAGGCTGCCGAGCGGGGAGAAGTTCCCGTTGGAGCTGTCGTGGTTTGTAAAGAGCGGATTATTGCGCGTGCCCATAATCTCACAGAAACATTGAATGATGTAACGGCTCATGCCGAGATGCAGGCTATTACAGCTGCTGCCAACGTGCTTGGTGGTAAGTATTTGAACGAATGTACCCTGTATGTCACCGTTGAGCCTTGCGTGATGTGCGCAGGGGCTATTGCTTGGGCACAAACAGGCAAGCTTGTGTTTGGTGCCGAAGATGAAAAACGCGGCTATCAGAAATATGCCGGTTCGGCTCTACATCCTAAAACAGTGGTTGTAAAAGGGATAATGGCTGACGAATGCGCTGCACTAATGAAAGAGTTTTTTGCAGCGAAACGGAAATGAAAGCAGTGTAATGGCTATTTGATTTCCTCAAAATCTACATATTCGCCATCATCCTGGGTGAATATTTTTTTATGTCTTTTCTCCGGAACATTCTCGGAATATATTTCTTCTTCATCATCATTTGAACGGCGATTCGTTTGGCTATAGCTTTGTTGGCTTGTACGTCCTGATTCCGTTTGTTTCGGGCGGGATGAAGAAGAACTACGTCCTAATCCGAAAATCGTTCTTAGTATGAAGCCGACAATAGAAAGGCCAAATACGAAAATGGCAATGATAAAAATGAGTATGAATAAAAGTATATGCATCGGACTATGATTTTTATGTTGTTACTTTGATAAAACTCATAGTACAACAAACGTGCCAAGAGATTGTTTATTTACTTTTTCTTGTAAAAAGTGAAAGTAAAATATACCATACAATAATGGCGGCAAAACTGCTAATTCCAAGAAGTAGAAGAAGAGGAATGCAGATAATCAGGAATATAAAACTGATTTTGTTGTCATTCCATGACAGGTTTTTAAATTTCAAAGAAAACATCGGTATTTCTGATACCAGTAGTCCGGAAAACAGACAGACAAGTATAAGAAGGTAGACAGGATGGCAGTTGTCTGATATCAGGAAGTCATGTGCCCCTGCCACTAATGAACCCCAAAACAGAGCATTGGCTGGTACTGGGAGTCCGACAAAAGAGCTGGTCTGCCGTGTGTCATTGTTGAATTTAGCCAGGCGCAAGGCAGAAAAAACAGAAATCAAGAATGCCAAATAGGGTAGATAAGGAGCGATGAATTCCATATTTGCCGGATAGTACATTTCTTTGAACAAGGAGAATACGATCAGTGAGGGAGCAACTCCGAAGCTGACATCATCTGCCAATGAATCCAGGTCTTTTCCGATAATGGAATGTGCATTGAGTGCACGAGCCAACAATCCATCAAAGAAATCAAAAATAGAACTTAAAGCGATGAAAAGTAGAGCCAGTTCATATTTTGCTTCAAAAGCCATGACGCAAGCAATACAACCGGAGAAAAGGTTCAGGCAGGTTACGGTATTCGGAATACTATTTTTAATAACGTTTGTCATTGTGACAGAATTATTTAAGTTTGGCGATAACCGTTTGGTTACCGGTCGTTAATTGTCCCATTTTGACACAAATCTCCGTGCCAATGGGTAAATACACATCCACGCGGGAACCGAATTTGATAAATCCCATGTGTTCGTCAATATAACATTCTTCTCCTACTTCAGCGTAGGTGACAATACGGCGTGCCACTGCTCCGGCGATTTGCCGGGTGAGTATTTCCACTCCTTCCGGAGTTTCGATCACTACCGTAGAACGTTCGTTTTCTGTGCTGGCTTTCGGCAGCCATGCTTTCATAAAATTGCCATTATGATGCGCTACCTTTTTAATAGTACCATCTACCGGATACCAGTTGGCATGTACATTCACGATGCTCATAAAAATAGATACCATTAAGCGGCGGTCATGGAAATATTCGTTTTCATCCACTTCTTCGATGACGACGATTTTTCCATCGGCGGGTGCTACGACAATCTTTTCAGTGTCCTGCCCGAAGAGACGGATCGGACATCGAAAGAAATTCACCATCAGCAGATAGACTGCTATACTCGCTACTGCTACCACATAAAAAGGTATTTTGCAATCGATTCCCCAATAAAGAGCTGCATTAATCAATAGCAATAGCAAAAAGCTTGCCCATAATATATGTGTTCCTTCGCGGTGAATACGTATTTTCTTCAATTTCTTTAGTCGGCCCATGAATGCTGTTTAATGATATTGTCTGCAAAAATATACTTAATTTAAAAAATCAGCAAGTAAATGAGCATAGAAATGCGAATGTTGATAACTTTTTGAGGATTATTTTTGTTTATAACCCAAGAGGTAGTAATTTTATGCCTTCAAATTAACTACTTATCATTATGCAGGATTTCGTTCATTTACATGTCCATACTCAATATTCTCTGTTGGATGGTCAGGCTAGTGTAGCTCGTCTGGTCGATAAAGCCATGCAAAATGGGATGAAGGGTATTGCCGTGACCGATCATGGAAATATGTTCGGTATTAAGGAATTTACGAACTACGTTAATAAAAAGAACAGCGGTCCGAAAGGTGAAGTCAAAGACCTGAAGAAGCGAATTGCAGGAATTGAGGCCGGCACAATAGAGTGCGCGGATAAAGAAGCGGAGATTGCTGCCTGCAAAGCTAAGATAGTGGAAGCGGAAAACAAGCTTTTCAAACCTGTCATCGGTTGTGAAATGTATGTTGCGCGCCGCACTATGGACTTAAAAGAAGGTAAGCCCGACCAAAGTGGTTATCACTTGATTGTATTGGCTAAGAATGAAAAAGGTTATCATAATCTTATTAAATTAGTATCGCACGCATGGACACGCGGATATTATATGCGCCCGCGTACTGATCGTAGCGAACTGGAAAAATATCACGAAGGACTTATTGTTTGTTCGGCCTGTCTCGGTGGTGAAGTGCCGAAGCGGATTACTGCCGGGCAATTTGCAGAAGCCGAAGAAGCCATACAATGGTATAAGAACCTGTTTGGGGATGATTATTATCTGGAGATGCAGCGTCATAAAGCGACTGTTCCCCGTGCTAATCACGAATGTTATCCGTTGCAGGTAAATGTGAACAAATATCTGATTGAATATGCTAAGAAGTTCAATGTCAAACTAATTTGTACGAATGATGTTCACTTTGTAGATGAAGAGAATGCGGAAGCGCACGACCGTTTGATCTGTTTGAGTACCGGTAAGGATTTGGATGATCCTAGCCGTATGCTTTATACCAAACAGGAATGGATGAAAACACGCGAAGAGATGAACGAACTCTTTGCCGACGTTCCCGAAGCGTTGAGCAATACGCTGGAGATTCTTGACAAGGTAGAATATTACTCCATCGACCATGCACCTATCATGCCTACTTTTGCTATTCCCGAAGATTTTGGGACGGAAGAAGGCTATCGGGCGAAGTTTACGGAAAAAGACCTGTTTGATGAGTTTACTCAAGATGAGCACGGTAATGTGGTATTGAGTGAAGAGGATGCGAAAGCAAAAATCAAACGCTTGGGTGGCTATGATAAACTCTATCGTATTAAACTTGAAGGAGATTACTTGGCGAAACTAGCTTTTGACGGAGCTAAGAGAATTTATGGTGAACCTCTGTCGGAAGAAGTCAAAGAGCGAATGAACTTTGAACTGTATATCATGAAAACGATGGGTTTCCCAGGATACTTCTTGATTGTACAGGACTTTATCAATGCGGCACGTAAGGAATTGGGTGTGTCGGTCGGTCCGGGACGTGGTTCGGCTGCCGGTTCAGCGGTGGCCTATTGTCTGGGAATTACGAAAATCGACCCTATCCAGTACGATTTGCTGTTTGAGCGTTTCTTGAATCCGGACCGTATCTCCTTGCCCGATATCGATGTGGACTTTGATGATGACGGGCGTGGAGAGGTACTTCGTTGGGTAACGAATAAATATGGTCAGGAAAAAGTAGCTCATATCATCACTTATGGTACAATGGCTACCAAGTTAGCTATCAAGGATGTTGCCCGTGTGCAAAAGCTGCCTCTATCGGAGTCTGACCGATTGGCTAAATTAGTGCCGGATAAGATTCCTGATAAGAAACTGAACTTGCGGAATGCGATTGAATATGTTCCCGAACTACAAGCTGCGGAAGCATCATCCGATCCGTTGGTACGGGATACGATCAAGTACGCTAAGATGCTCGAAGGTAACGTACGTGGTACAGGTGTACATGCTTGTGGTACGATTATCTGTCGTGACGATATCACCGACTGGGTACCTGTCAGCACTGCTGATGATAAGGAAACGGGCGAAAAAATGCTTGTTACCCAGTATGAAGGTTCGGTGATTGAAGATACCGGATTGATTAAGATGGACTTCCTTGGTCTGAAAACTTTGTCTATTATCAAAGAGGCCGTTGAAAATATCCGTTTAAGCCGTAATGTTGAAGTAGATGTCGATGCGATAGACATCTGCGATCCGGCTACTTATAAATTATATAGTGACGGACGTACAATTGGTACATTCCAGTTTGAATCTGCCGGCATGCAGAAGTATCTGCGCGAATTGCAGCCTTCTACATTCGAAGATTTGATTGCCATGAATGCCCTTTATCGTCCGGGGCCGATGGATTATATACCTGATTTTATCGACCGTAAACATGGGCGTAAGCCGATTGAGTATGATATTCCGGTAATGGAGAAATACTTGAAGGATACGTATGGTATTACGGTTTATCAGGAACAGGTGATGCTTCTGTCGCGTTTATTGGCGGACTTTACCCGCGGTGAGTCTGATGCACTCCGTAAAGCGATGGGTAAGAAGCTGCGTGACAAGCTGGACCACATGAAACCTAAATTTATTGAAGGTGGGCGTAAGAACGGGCATGACCCGAAAGTTCTTGAAAAAATCTGGACCGACTGGGAAAAGTTTGCGTCATACGCTTTCAATAAATCACATGCTACTTGTTATTCGTGGGTAGCTTACCAAACCGCTTATCTAAAAGCTAATTATCCTCCTGAATATATGGCTGCTGTGATGAGCCGAAGCTTGTCGAACATTACCGATATTACGAAACTGATGGACGAATGTAAGGCAATGGGTATTCAGACGCTGGGGCCGGATGTAAACGAAAGTAACCTGAAGTTTACAGTAAACCATGATGGTAATATCCGTTTTGGACTAGGGGCTGTCAAAGGTGTAGGTGAAGCTGCTGTTCATAGTATTATGGAGGAACGTAGTAAGAATGGTCCTTTCCTCGGTATATTCGACTTTGTGCAACGTGTCAACCTGAATGCCTGCAACAAGAAGAATATGGAGTGTCTGGCATTAGCCGGAGGGTTTGATAGTTTCCCGGAACTGAAGCGGGAGCAATACTTTGCTGTAAATTCTAAGGGTGAAGTATTTCTGGAAACATTGATGCGCTATGGTAACCGCTATCAGGCAGATAAGGCAGCTGCTTTCAACTCTTTGTTCGGTGGTGAAAACGTTATTGATGTTGCAACTCCTGAAATTCCTCAAGGTGTAGAACGTTGGAGTGATCTTGATCGCTTGAACCGCGAACGTGATTTGGTAGGTATTTATCTTTCCGCTCATCCGTTGGATGAATTCTCTATCGTGTTGGAACACGTCTGCAATACCCGTATGGCAGATTTGGAAGATAAAGCTGCACTTGTTGGTCGTGAAATAACGATGGGAGGAATCGTGACTAGTGTTCGTCGCGGGGTCAGCAAGAATGGAAATCCGTATGGTATCGCCAAGATTGAAGATTATTCCGGTTCTACCGAAATCCCATTTTGGGGAAATGACTGGGTGACTTATCAGGGATACCTCAACGAAGGAACTTTCTTATATATTAAGGCTCGTTGCCAAGCCAAACAATGGCGGCAGGATGAATTGGAAGTGAAAATCACCTCTATGGAGCTTCTTCCCGATGTGAAAGAAGAACTGGTGCAGAAGATCACGATTATCATTCCTCTGTCAGTCTTGAACTCGGCTTTGGTTACTGAACTTGCCACTTTGACTAAGGAACATCCGGGAAATACGGAACTGTATTTTAAAGTGACGGATGATGCCGATGTAAGTCACATGTCAATTGATTTGATTTCCCGTCCGATCAAGCTTTCAGTGGGGCGGGATTTAATAACATATTTAAAGGAACGTCCCGAACTGGGATTTCATATAAATTGATTATATTTGTGGCGAGAATAAGCTAACGAAATAACGTTTAATAATTAATACTTAAAAAAATGGCTTTAGAAATTACAGACAGCAACTATAAAGAGGTTCTTGCAGAAGGAAAACCGGTTGTTGTAGATTTTTGGGCTCCTTGGTGTGGCCCATGCAAGATGGTGGCTCCTATCATTGAAGAATTGGCTGCGGAGTTTGAAGGACAAGTAATCATCGGTAAGTGCGATGTAGACGAAAATGGTGATATGGCTGCTGAATATGGTATCCGTAATATTCCTACTGTATTGTTTTTCAAAAACGGTGAAATAGTAGACAAACAGGTAGGTGCAGTTGGCAAACCGGTATTCGCAGAAAAGGTGAAGAAGCTTTTATAGTCGATAATACTTAATACTTATCACTTAATACTTAAAAAAAATGGGACTGGAAGACGATTTTTTATTAGCAGATGCCGATGACGAAAAGACCATCGAGTTTATCAAAAACTATCTGCCTCAAGAACTGAAAGAGAAGTTCTCGGACGATGAATTGTATTATTTTCTCGATTTAATCGACGAGTATTACTCTGAAAGTGGCATTCTCGACGCTCAACCCGATGAAGACGGCTATGTCAACATCGATTTGGAAGAGGTTGTGGCTTACATTGTAAAAGAAGCCAAAAAGGATGAAATAGGGGAATACGATCCTGAAGAAGTCCTCTTTGTGGTTCAGGGAGAAATGGAATACGGAAACTCTCTGGGACAGGTGGACTAAACGACGTCCGGTCTCATTGCAGATAAAATTAAGATAAGGGGTGTGCTCTGTGAGTATACCCCTTTTTTTTTGCGGGCTTTTTCTCAAACAGTTTTATGCTATGAGAAAAAGTTCTCACTGCAATGAGAAAAAATACTCATTGCTATGAGAATTAATTCTCACTACAGTGAGAATAATCCCTTGCCTGAATAGTCTGAAACAGCGTATTCTGGTTATATTTCTTCCAATGCATAATACTGATAATCGCGAAGTATCGTCTGAAGAAATTTCTCTTGATTACCCTCACGGGGAGTAACGGAAAGTAATTCCTGTACTTTTTTGGCAAGTGCCGTGATACGTCTTGCCCGGTCTTTTTCGCTGGATTCCAAAGTCCGGGTAATTACATTCACTTGTTCGAGAGATAAATCAGCCGATTGCGGATATACCGGATGATAATTTTGGGTCAGATAATCAAATTCATCCAGGCTGACATGTATCTTACGATAGTTTTTCTCTTTAATTACCATAGTGCCGGCAGCTAGATCCCCTAATCGTTGGTTGTTCTTATTCAATAAAACGACCAGAAGTCCAAGGCCACTTGTGATGGGACCATCAATTGGGAAAAGAAGCCATCGTAACAGATAAGAGCCGATGCTTGGAGTAGAACCGTCTACTTTTACGACACGGATATTGATGAGTTTTTTGCCAAAGCTCTGTCCGTGATTGAACATCTCGCAAAGAAAAGAATAACCGAGAATCGGTAAATAAACGACGCACAGAAAAAAGAACAAACTGAATCCTGACGGTAAACTTAATTTAGACAAGAGCGTAATAGTGGACAAGATGTAAAGCCCGATCAGAAAATAATCGATGATTAAAGCCATCAGTCGTTCGCCGATACTGGCGGGCGTTTGGCTGATACGAACGAATTGTCCGGTTATTATCGTAGATTCTGCCATTTCAGGTTAAACATTTTTAGGATTCCGTTGCAAATATATCATAATTCTCTTATTTTTGCTTCCGGTTTCGGACAAAACTTATCCGAAATCTATTGAAAAGCATGAAAGAAGTAACGTTTATTCGTCGGAACATTGAAAAATGGAAGGAGACAGAGAAAGTTGTGGAGCGGGCGGCAAGTCTGTCCCCCGACCAACTAGCCGATGCGTATACGGACTTGACAGCTGACCTGGCATTTGCCCAAACACATTTCCCAACTTCCCGTATTACTATTTATCTGAATAATCTGGCTTCAGCGTTGCACAACGAAATCTACCGCAATAAACGCGAGAAGTGGACACGGATTATTACCTTCTGGACACAGGAAGTGCCACGAACCATGCACGATGCACGGCGCGAATTACTGACCTCCTTTTTGATTTTTGTTGCCAGCGCATTAATCGGCGTATTATCAGCAGCGAATGACCCGGATTTTGTCCGGCTGATATTGGGAAACGGTTATGTGGATATGACACTCGACAATATTGCCAATGGGGAGCCGATGGCCGTATATAATGGTTCTTCCGAAGTACCGATGTTCTTGGGCATTACACTTAATAACGTGATGGTCTCTTTCAACTGCTTTGCAATGGGATTGCTGACTAGTTTTGGAACAGGGTATATGCTTCTCTCCAATGGTATCATGGTAGGAGCTTTTCAAACATTCTTTTATCAACACGATTTGTTGTGGGAATCCAGTCTTGCCATCTGGTTGCACGGAACGCTTGAAATCTGGGCGATTATCGTAGCCGGTGCCGCCGGATTGGCTTTGGGCAACGGCTGGCTGTTTCCCGGCACTTATTCCCGACTGGAATCTTTTAGGAGAGGAGCGAAGCGAGGCTTGAAAATAGTGATCGGCACTGTTCCGGTGTTCATTATGGCAGGCTTTATAGAAGGTTTTCTTACCCGGCACACAGAGCTTCCCGATGTGTTGAGGCTTGGCGTGATATTCACTTCTCTGGCATTTATTATATTCTACTATATTTATTTACCAAATAGAAAAAAACATGGAATCACAGAAACCTAAGATTGCGATGTATGTGAAACGTCCTTTCGGTGAGAAGTTGAACGCTTCTTTTGATTTTATAAAAGAGAATTGGAAACAATTGTTTAAGTATTCAACTTATCTGATACTCCCTATATGCTTAATTCAAGCCGCAAACTTTAGTGGTTTGATGGGAAGTATGACAGATATTACTGCTATGCAGGCGTCCGGAGGAATAAGTGATAATCCTTTAGCTGCTCTGGGACCTTCATTTGCACTGAATTATGCAGGAGTTATCTTTTTTTCATGTTTGGGAGCTTTGCTGATGACTTCCTTGGTTTATGCGATGGTTCGATTGTATAATGAACGGGAAGAACGTCTGAACGGGATTGTATTCGGTGATATTAAATCGTTGTTGCTTCGCAATATTAAAAGACTGTTTCTGATGGGGATTGCCTGCAGCTTCTTATTCATCTTTGCTGTGGTCATTGTTGTCTTGTTGGCTGTGTTAACACCTTTCACACTCATTCTAACCATCCCGCTTTTATTCGCATTTATGGTTCCTTTGGCATTAATGGCTCCCATCTACTTATTTGAAGATATTTCGTTAGGTGAGGCATTTGCAAAAACATTCCGGTTGGGATTTGCAACCTGGGGCGGCGTCTTTCTGGTTTTAATGGTGATGGGACTTATTGCCAGTGTATTACAAGGAATCGTTTCTATACCCTGGTATGTGATCTATATTGTAAAAATGATCTTTACGATGAGTGACGGAGGTGCAACCTCTTCATCAGTCGGACTGAACTTTGCGCAATATTTGTTCTCTATCCTGATGTTGTATGGTTCTTACTTATCGGCTATATTCGGTATCGTCGGTCTGGTTTATCAGTATGGTCATGCATCGGAAGTGGTGGACAGCATAACGGTAGAAAGTGATATTGACAATTTTGATAAACTCTAAACCAAACCTCTACTAGATGAATCTCACTTCCCCGGCTGATACACTAGTTTGTGATACGGCGCAGATTGCCCTCTGGCAGTCTGATCCGGCATACAACTATAACCGTGAACTGATTACTCCGGAGATGAATGTCTTTGAGTGGATCAGTCGGCAGTTTGGGGAGTTGTTGCGCAAAATATTCGGCAGTCATTTTGCTGAAGAGTATTCAGGGCTTATTCTGGTATGTATTGCCATTCTTCTTTTGTTGCTGATTGTTTGGTTTGTCTATCGGAAACGCCCGGAATTGTTTATGGTCTCGCATAAAAATGTGTTGCCTTATACAGTTGAAGAAGACACCATTTACGGAGTAGATTTTCCGGGAGGGATTGCGGAAGCGCTTTCCCGTCAGAATTACCGGGAAGCAGTACGTTTGCTCTATCTGCAAACTTTGAAACAACTTAGTGACGCTGAACGTATTGACTGGCAACTTTATAAAACGCCTACCCAGTATATCAATGAAGTCCGGCTACCGGCTTTCAGGCAACTGACCAATCATTTCCTGCGGGTACGTTATGGCAACTTTGAGGCGACGGAAGAACTCTTCCGGACAATGCAGACCTTGCAGGAAGAAATAGAGAAAGGAGGCGTCGCATGAAAGGAAGTCGCTGGTTCATTGTCTTTATTGTCGCTTTTCTATTCATCATGTTTGCAATAGAATATAATTTACCGAAGAATTTTGTGTGGAAGCCCACTTTCGGACATAATGACGAGCAACCTTTCGGATGTGCAGTGTTCGATAGCGTATTGTCTTCTTCTTTGCCACAGGGCTACACTTTTTCGAGGAAAAGCCTCTATCAATTGGAGCAGGAAGATACGACGCAACGCAAAGGTATATTGGTTATCTCTGATAATTTGCGATTGTCGGACGTCGATGTAAACGCTCTGTTGAAAATGGCGGAACGCGGAGATAAGATCATGTTAGTGAGTACCTTGTTCGGCAGATATTTGGAAGATACCTTGCAGTTCAGGTCTTACTATTCTTACTTCAGTCCGATGGCTTTGAAGAAATATGCCACTTCATTTTTGAAAAAAGATAGCTTGCATTGGATAGGAGATTCGACGGTTTATCCCCGTCAGACTTTCTATTTTTATCCCCAGTTGTGCTCCTCTTATTTTTGGGGAGATTCACTTCCGGAAAGGGTGTTGGCACAAAGAGTTTTTGAGTCGAATGAGTTCCGGTATGAAACCGAGGCGGACTCGTTGACAACGGATAGTCTTGTTTATATGCCTGTAGCGATGTCCCGTCGGTGGGGGAAAGGAGAAGTTATTTTAGTTTCCACTCCTTTGATTTTTACCAATTACGGAATGTTGGACGGCAAAAATGCAACCTATATCTTCCGTTTGTTGTCGCAGATGGGGAAGCTTCCCATCGTTCGCACGGAGGGGTACATGAAAGAAACTGCACAGGTGCAGCAATCACCTTTCCGTTATCTGTTGGCACATCAGCCGCTTCGTTGGGCTTTGTATCTGACGATGATTACCATCATACTCTTTATGATATTCACAGCGAAGAGGCGGCAACGGGTGATCCCTGTTGTTCACGAGCCGGCCAATAAATCTCTTGAATTTACCGAACTGATAGGCACGCTTTACTTTCAGAAGAAAGACCATGCGGATTTAGTTCGCAAGAAGTTTTCCTATTTAGCCGAAGAACTTCGGAGAGAGATTCAGGTGGATATTGAAGAAGTGGCCGACGATGAACGCTCTTTTCACCGGATTGCCCGGAAAACCGGAATGGATGCCGGAGAGATTGCTAAATTTATCCGCGAAGTCAGACCCGTGATTTACGGAGGACGTGTTATTGATGCGGAGCAGATGAAGGTATATATCGATAAAATGAATGAAATAATCAATCATATCTAAAGAAGAAATTTATGGAAGAGAATACAGAACAGCGAGTAGATTTAACTCTCTTTTCCGAGAAGATACAAGAGTTGAAAGACCGGATTGCTTCCGTCATAGTTGGGCAGGAGCAGACAGTCGATTTGGTACTGACAGCGATTTTGGCGAATGGACACGTATTGATAGAAGGTGTTCCGGGAGTTGCGAAGACACTGTTGGCCCGCTTGACAGCTCGTCTGATTGATGCAGACTTCAGTCGTGTCCAGTTCACTCCGGACTTAATGCCGAGTGACGTATTAGGTACGACTGTGTTTAATATGAAAACCAATGGTTTTGATTTTCATCAGGGACCGATTTTTGCAGATATTGTATTGGTCGATGAAATCAACCGTGCTCCTGCCAAGACACAGGCTGCCTTGTTTGAGGTAATGGAAGAGCGCCAGATCAGTATTGATGGAACGACTCACCGGATGGGAGATCTTTATACGATTTTGGCTACCCAGAATCCGGTAGAGCAGGAGGGAACATACAAACTTCCCGAAGCACAGCTCGACCGTTTTCTGATGAAGATAACGATGGATTATCCTTCATTGGAAGAGGAAGTGAATATCTTGGAACGTCATCATACCAATGCCGCATTGGTGAAGTTGGACGACATCGTTCCCGCTATTACCAAAGAAGAACTGCTGTCGCTTCGTGCTTTTATGAATCAGGTATTTGTAGACCGCACGTTACTTCAATATATCGCATTGATTGTACAGCAGACCCGTACCAGCAAAGCTGTATATTTGGGAGCTTCTCCACGTGCATCTGTAGCCATGCTGCAATCGTCGAAAGCGTATGCTCTTTTGCAGGGACGTGATTTTGTGACACCGGAAGATATCAAGTTTGTAGCTCCTTATGTACTTCAGCACCGTCTGATCCTGACTGCCGAAGCTGAAATGGAAGGCTATTCTCCAGTGAAAGTGACGCAACGCTTAATTGATAAAGTGGAAGTACCAAAATGAAAAGATTTATGATTTATGAATTCTGATTTATGATTTGGGCTGCGCGTTGGATGTCTGACTCTATTCATAACATAAATCGAAGAAATCATAAATCGTAAATTATAAACTGTACGTAAATTGTAAGTTGAAGAAATCGTAAACCCAAGAAATTATAAATCATAAATCATAAATCATTTGTTTCTAACTCGTCGTTTCCATATTGCCCTTGTCGTAGTTATCCTGTTGTTGGGTAGCGGATATGTTTTTGCTCCGTTCTTTGTTATCGGGCAGTGGGCACTCTTTGTCTTGCTTTTGGTGGTACTGGCAGACGTATATTCTCTTTATCGTATTCGTGGAATCCGTGCTTTCCGCCAGTGTGCCGACCGTTTCTCTAATGGCGACGAAAATGAAGTAAGTATTCGAGTAGAAAGTAGTTATCCGCATCCTGTATCTTTAGAAATCATAGATGAGATCCCTTTTATCTTTCAGAAACGTGATGTCGACTTTCAGGTGAAGCTTGGAGCAAACGAGGGAAAAACAGTTACCTATCGTCTTCGACCTACTCATCGTGGTGTTTACTCTTTCGGTCATATTAGAGTTTTTGTGACCGGAAAAATCGGCTTTATATCCCGGCGCTATACTTGTGCAGAACCTTTGGATATCAAAGTGTACCCGTCATATCTGATGCTCCATCAATATGAATTGTTGGCAATAAGTGATAATCTGACAGAACTGGGAATAAAACGTATTCGCCGGGTTGGGCATCATACGGAGTTTGAGCAGATTAAAGAGTATGTAAAGGGGGATGATTACCGTACGATTAACTGGAAAGCAAGTGCCCGTCGGCATGAACTTATGGTGAATGTGTATCAGGACGAACGCTCACAGCAGATTTATAATGTGATCGATAAAGGTAGAGTGATGCAGCAAGCTTTCTGTGGAATGACCTTGCTGGATTATGCAATTAATGCTTCGCTGGTGCTTTCGTATGTTGCCATGCGGAAAGAAGATAAAGCCGGATTAGTGACTTTCGATGAACACTTCGATACTTTTGTGCCTGCTTCCAAGCAATCGGGATATATGCAGACATTGCTGGAAAGTCTTTATAGCCAGCAGACCACTTTTGGGGAGACAGACTTCTCGGCTCTTTGCGTTCATTTGAACAAACATGTCAGTAAACGTAGCCTGCTGGTACTATATACTAACTTCTCGAGCATAGGAGGAATGAACCGTCAATTATCTTACCTGAAACAACTAAACCGCCAGCACCGTTTGCTCGTAGTCTTTTTTGAAGATGTCGATTTGAAGGAATATATCGCCCAACCGGCAAAAGATACGGAAGGGTATTATCGGCACGTGATTGCAGAAAAGTTCGCTTACGAGAAGCGGCTGATTGTATCTACTTTGAAACAACATGGCATCTATTCTTTATTAACTACACCGGAGAATCTTTCAATTGATGTGATTAATAAGTATCTGGAGATGAAGTCACGACAGTTGCTTTAGACATAAGAACAAAAGAACATATTTTTGTAGTCTTTTGTACTTATGTTCTTTTGTCTAAAAAAAATGTGTCAAAGAGTGATGGCTTTCCGTGTTTCCACAAAGAAGAATATAGCCATTCCAATGATGATAATTCCCAGTATCCCATAGAAGAGTCTTGCCCGGTTGCGTCCTACATTCCGGACAATGGTTTGTGCGTTGCGCGTTGTAAAGAACCAGTCCCAGTTCAGCAATGACGCCAGCAGGGAGACGATTCCTGCCAGCGCAAAGATTCCTTGTACGATATATTGTCCGGTCATAGTCTGATTACTCTATTTCCGTCTTCCAGTTCTTCAATCGTTACTTTTACGGCATTTCCCGGAAGTAATTCTTCTACCAGTTCCGGCCATTCGATAAAGCAGAGAGCGCCACTGTAGAAATAGTCTTCGTAGCCCATGTCATACACTTCGCTTAGTTTCTTGATGCGGTAAAAATCGAAGTGATAGATTAACTCTCCGGTTTCGTCCGAACGGTATTCGTTGACAATGGCAAAAGTAGGAGAAGTGATAACATCCGTTACGCCCAATTCTTCGCAGAGCGCTTTGACAAATGTCGTTTTGCCGGCACCCATCTTTCCGTATAAAGCAAATACAGTGTTGTCGCCCATAGCAGCGATAAATTCACGGGCTGCTTCATAGATACTTTCCAGTGATTGAATTTTGATTTCCATATACTATCTATTATTATGACTTTTTCCTGCAACAACTCTTTCCGATTTTACAAACGGCGTAAATCAAGATAGAGAAGAATATGATGGAAGCTCCCGAAGGGACTTTCCAGTGATAAGAAATAAATAATCCACCCAAGCAGCCCAAGAAACCGATGCCGATTGATAACCAGATAATCTTCTTGAAACTATAGGTGAACAAGTTGGCTGTCATCTGTGGAATGGTGAGAAGAGAAATGGCCAATACGATGCCTACCATTCGCAGGCAGGCTACAATGGTCAGTGCGATGAACATCATCAGTACATATTCAAAAATCTCTACCGGAATCTTTTGCGAACGTGCAAACTCACGGTCAAAGGCAATATATACGATAGGGCGGATAAACAGATAAAAGAATCCGGTCAGTATGAGTGCCAATATGCCGAGCATCCATAAGTCGATTTGGTTGATGGTCAGTATATTGCCGAAGAGGTAAGCCGACAGGTCGGGCGCAAATCCCGGTGACAGGAAGCTGAACATAATTCCGAGTGCCATCCCTAACGTCCAGAATACTGCAATGGCAGAATCTTCGCGCATATCTTTCCGTCTGCTAAGCCACTCGACACCAAAAGCCGATAATACCGAGAAAACGGCTGCCGAGAGTATCGGGGAAATTCCGGCAAACAATCCTAACCCGATCCCTCCGAAAGAAGCGTGGGTGATTCCTCCGCTGATAAATACCAGGCGGCGGGTTACGATATATGTACCGATAATCCCACAGGCAATGCTTGCCAGCAGACTTCCCAATAGGGCGTGTTGAAAGAATGTATATTGTAGTAAATCCATCACCTCTCATCTGCTTTTTTTACTTCTACGTTTCTTCTTTCTCCGATAATCAGAAAAACTTCGTCTTTGAGATCATCCGGTAATTCAATGCCACGGAGCTGAAGGCTACGTATCCATCCGGCTACTTCTACATCCAGTGTCGTATACAATACATCCCGAAACATTTCTGTTTCTTCTTCTGTATACGCATCTCCTGCCCTGCCAATGAACTGATCCAGTTCTTCGTCATCGTAATATTCTATTTTTTTGCTGACAGCTGCCAGCAGGCTATCCCGTTCGCATACTTCGTGTTGTCCGCAGCATTCCACATCTACTTCCTTCACTTCCGGCATACGGTCCAGTTCGCCCTTTTCTATTTTCTTTTGCAGTCTTTTGTTGCGGATAATTCCGGCTATCAGCGCAATGACACCCAGCAACACCAGACTTATAATAAGTATCCACATGACAATATAACAGTTACCAATCAATTTTGTGCAAAGTTACTTATAAATTTGCATTCTATCATGTATGCTATCTATTTCTTTCGTACTTTTGTATGTTACCTACAAAATAAACATTGGCGGGTGAATTAAATTTCACCAATCAATGAAAATGACTTAAGATATTTGAAGTACAATGAAGAGAGATTATTTACTATTAGCGTTACTGTTGGTTGGAAACATTACTTTTGCCCAATCTCCTATTGAGAGGGCCTTGAATACAATCAACCGTTCCTCTGCCGAAGCTACTATCAATTTTTTGGCTAGTGATGAATTGCAAGGGCGTGAGGCGGGGTTTCACGGTTCGCGTGTGACTTCGGAATATATTGTTTCTTTGTTGCAATGGATGGGAGTATCGCCTTTGGCTGACAGCTATTTCCAGCCTTTTGATGCTTACCGTAAAGAACGTCAGAAAAAAGGACGTCTGGAAGTACATCCTGATTCCATAGCAAAACTGAAACAGGAAGTTCATCAGAAGCTTACCATGAGGAATGTATTGGGAATGATTCCCGGTAAAAATACCAAAGAATATGTGATTGTGGGGGCTCATTTCGACCATTTAGGTATTGATCCTGTACTTGATGGCGACCAAATATACAATGGTGCTGACGATAATGCTTCCGGTGTATCGGCAGTGCTGCAAATTGCAAGAGCCTTTTTAGCCAGTGGACAGCAACCCGAAAGAAATGTAATCTTTGCTTTTTGGGATGGAGAAGAAAAAGGACTGCTAGGCTCTAAATATTTTGTACAAACTTGTCCTTTCCTATCTCAAATCAAAGGCTATCTGAACTTTGACATGATTGGTCGTAACAACAAACCTCAACAACCCGAACAAGTCGTTTATTTCTACACAGCCGCCCATCCGGTCTTTGGGGATTGGTTGAAAGAGGATATCAGAAAATACGGTTTGCAATTGGAACCGGATTACCGCGCCTGGGAAAATCCGATAGGAGGAAGTGATAACGGTTCGTTTGCCAAAGTAGGTATTCCGATCATCTGGTATCATACGGACGGGCATCCTGATTATCACCAGCCTTCCGATCATGCCGACCGATTGAATTGGGATAAGGTCGTAGAAATCACCAAAGCCTCTTTTCTCAATATGTGGAAGATGGCAAATGAGAAGTCTTTTTAATGAAGCAGATAAAATACAATCCTGATAATTAGCGGGAAAAGTCAGGATTGTATTTCTTATTTTTTGAGTATTCTTTTTAAATAGTCGATAGGTGGCAAATTCACAGTCTCAAAACTTCCTTTATAAAATACAGCAAAATTATTAAAAACACACGGTAACTCTTTGGCTTTCTGTAGCGTATCTACTTGAATAAAAGAAACAGGGACATCATTTGTCTCACAATATTGTTTGATCATTTCAATGTATTTATAGATATAGGGGCATTGCATATCATAATAAATCGTCAGTTCCTCACTTTCTATTTTCAGATTCTTGGCATTTGGCGCAAATTGCGGTACTGTTCCGTCGAAAGAAAGAGCAAGCAATTCATATCCATTATCGGTAGTGTCAACCACTTCAAAACCAAATTTCTTTGCAAATGATTGGTCGGAAAGCCAGCTCTTCTGTTTTTTTGCCCCAAGCATACAAATGCCGGATCTACCTTTTTCTTTGGCATCGGCTATACAGTACTCTATTAATGCTTTCCCATATCCGTTTCCTCGGGGGCTACCTAGCACCCATAAACAATACAGATAATAATAGTTGTCGCCGATGACGGGAACCCAAGCTGTTTCAAGAGGGGCATATTCAATAAAAACAGTAGCTTTGGCGTTTAACTTTCTAAAGACATGGCCTTCATTCAGCCGGTCGGAAAGCCATTGCCGCTTTGCTTCAATACCAGGATGAGACTTTTTGCTGCGGATAATGCAGCATAAATGCTCATTAGAAAGATTTTCTGTTGTTAAGTTTGTAAAGTCAGTATTCATATACACCTTTGTTTCAAGTTAGATATTATCAATCGGATAGTGTAGTAATTGTAATACTTGATTAGCCCGGTTGACAGATAAGCAAATACAAATGTAGTGAATTTTGCGGATAATCTCTGTTGGGTGACTATGGAAATCACAAAGACTTTTTATACATCTGCAGAGGATGTTGAACGAGAACTCATGCGAATGTAAAACTTCATTGCCTAACTTAGGATTAGATTGACCGCAGTTCTACCTAATCTGGAGCGAGACAATGAAGTTTATAAAAATAAAAAGATAACAGATATATAATATTAAGGTCGATATATTTGTAAACTCAAAGAGTTGTTCTTTTATCTTTTTATTATTCTACAGGTTGTGCGCCAGTGTCGCCTTCAATCTTCCATCCCGGGTTCTGATAAACGACTGAACTTGTAAAATCATTCTTATCCGAGGCTGTCTGACGAAATACAGCCATACCTATCGGATTCAGATAATGAGCAGGTGTAAAGAGGAATCCCTTCTGCCCGGCAATCAGATTATTCTTCGTGATTTTTTCGTATGGAAGAATATATTTACTTAAATCAGGTGAGGACATATTACCTTCTGCCGGATCTACTTTACATAAATCTGCCAGTTGCGTTTCATAGTTGCTTCCCCAGTATAGCATACCTTCTACACGGTAAGGTTTGGATATCAACTGGTCGCATGCACGCCAGCGTTTCAAGTCTTCCCAGCGCAAAGCTTCTGCACAAAGTTCGTTACGGCGTTCACGGCGGATATTATATAACGTCGCGTCTATCAATTGGCCATGAGAATAAGCACCGAAATCGCCTTTAGCCTCTTCGCTCATCTGTGTTGCAGCGATTGTCTTATTATAGTCTTCGTCCACTTTGGCGCGTCGGCGTAAAGCTTTCCAATATCCGTCGGCTGTTCCGTCGATTCTACCATTTTTTTCATACGAAGCTTCCATGTAAATCAACATGGCTTCTGCCGCACGGAAAACAATACCACCTGATGTTCCCGCACTATGGTCATTTGCCATGTGACTGGAGTAGTGTTTGCCTTTTTTGATGATGAATCCGGTTGTTGCCAAACTTCCTTTATCGCCATAAATGAAACGGATTGAGCAATAACTGGGAGTTCCGTCATCACCGTAATAATTCACATCACCTTTATTTTCGGTGTTGGCATCACCCGGCTTTTTGGTAAAGATAACAATGCGTGAATCACGATTCTGTAAAGTGGAATTTACTCCTTCTTTCTCCCAATCGGGATTATAACCGGAACCGGCTGCATAGATGGGAAGCCCATTGCGCATCAGGAACGAATTGACCATGCCACGAGTCCATCCGGAACCACCGCCATTGCGTGCCAACTCCATTTGCAAGTTGCTGGTTACCAATCCTTCCTTGAACTGTTTCCACATCAGTATTTCATCATATCCTTCCATGTTTTCATCGCAGAACATGGTGTAGTAAGGATTGATGGAAACCAGACTGGCGTTCATACCTTCGGGGGTATCGGTATTGTCTGCCAGTTTTCCGACGATATAGTCGCCTACCACTTTTGATGACTTCATTGCTTCATCAAGAAAATAAGCCACTTCTGCATCACTATTAAAACCGCTTACATCTGCGGGATTACCCGGCCATCCTTTTCCACCGGGTACAAAAGCTGTTCCTTTGTGATACTTTTCCCAAGTTGCTTCGAAGAGGGCAACGCGTGCACGTAGCAAGTGAGCTACGTTTTTGCTGATGCGATTCTTGCCACCGGGACTTTTATCAAGCAACAATTCTGTTGCTTTTTGCAAATCGTCCAGAATGAAGCGTGCCACCTTATTACGCGGCTGGCGCTTGCTGGATTCCACCAAAGTCTCTTCTATGTCGGGCAATGCAGTAGTGATAATAGGTAGATCTCCTAAAGAAACCAATAATTTATAATAATTGTATGCCCGGATCACGTACATTTCTCCGATATAATGCTTCACATTATCCTGATTGCCGGTAATAGTGCCTGCTTCGAATTTCGGTAAAGTATTATCAAAGAAATAGTTGCAGGTTCGTATTTTGCTCCAGTCCCATTCGCCTTCACCAGACGGCACCTTCTTTTGCCCGGGTATCCAGAAGGCCGGTGAGTCACCACTGGCTTGGTTATCAGTATCATTATCTTTGCCGAAGAAATTGATGCCATACGCATCGGTCACTGTTTCAAATGGGTAAGCATTGATTGTGTATGCAGCCAGATCACTTTCGGATGCAAAATATTTTTCGGGAATTACTTTATCCAGTGGTTCCCTGTCGAGAAAATCATTGCAACCGGTCAGTCCGCCCAATAGCAATGTTCCTATTGTCAAAAGTTTAATATGTTTTTTCATAATCGTTTATCATTTAAAATGTTGCACTTAAACCGAATGATACAGTCTTGGATAGCGGATAGGTACATCCGTCCCAGTTGCCTATGCCAACAGTTTCGGGGTCAAACGTATCGGCCAGACTGGTAATAGTAAATAAATTCTCTGCTGAAACAAAGAATCGCAGATTGTTGACGCAGAATTTTTCTGTCAAAGATTTAGGTAATGTATAACCTAAAGTAACATTTTTCAGACGGCAGTAAGCCGCATTTTGCAAATATCCGGTCTGTGGATTACGGTTTCTATCATTCTCGAGAGGACGCGGATAATAACCACCCAGGTTAGCTCCTAGCGGATTAGTCGTATCTTCTCCGCGGAAATAGTCCAGATGAGGTTTGAAAAAGTTGGTTTGCCAGTAGCCTACTGCTCCCCAGAACATTGTAGAACCACTCCCCGGCATATAATCACGTTTCATCGTTCCTTGGAAAAATAATTTAAGGTCGAACCCTTTCCAGGCGGCATCCAGATTCAAACCAAAGTTGTAGCGTGGTGTACTGTTGCCTATTTTCTTCAAATCACCATGATCAGCCAGTGTTTTGTTACCTCTGCTGATCTGGCCGTCACCGTTCAAATCCGCATACATGATGTCACCTGCTCCCCAGCCGGAACCGAGTACATCCTGTGCGCCATTGGGCATACCGGCCAAATGATCTTTCATCTCTTGATCGGTCTTTGCGATGCCGATTGTTTGGAATCCCCATATATCACCTACGTGAGCGCCTGCATAATACGTATTATTATTGTCTTTATCTAAAATTGTGTTTGACGGATTGGGGTATTTATCAATAACCACTTGATTGTCTGACAAAGATAAGGTAACTCCATACTTAAAGTCGCGTATCTGGTCGCGCCAGTTCACCTGTATTTCCCAACCTTTGGAAGTCATATCGAGGTTGTTTACTTTGGGAACGGCAATGCCTAAGAGATTGGGTAGTTCGGGGGCGGGGCCTACCATGTTTTTAGATTTACGCTGGAAATAGTCGAATGTTACATTCAAACGATTGTTGAGCATAGATAAGTCGAAACCTAAATCCAGTGTTTGCGTCTTTTCCCATGTCAGTAAGGAAGATACCAGCGCAGATTCTTTGGAAATATTTGGTTTTACGCCATTTACCAGCCAACTGCCTAGTGCGTAATTGCCCCATTGGTCTTTGTTAATATCAATAGTTCGATAGAATGGATACCAGTTATCTGTGTTTTGGTTGCCCAATTCACCCCATGAACCACGTATCTTGAATGTGCTGATTAAATCGGTCAGGTCTTCAAAAAATGCTTCACGAGCCATGTTCCATCCTAAGGAGAATGATGGGAACAGATTCCAGCGGTTATCTCGAAGGAAACGTGAAGTGCCGTCATATCTCATATTTACTTCAGCCAGATAACGTCCTTTGTAGTCGTAATTAACACGTCCGAAGAAGCCGGCTGTAGCCCATTCGGAGTATCCTCCTCTGTTTTGTGCATTTGTCTGCGTGGTGTTCAAGGTAGCCACTTCCGACATGATACCGTCTTGGGAAGCGGTAATATCACGTTGTTTGAATAGTTCGCTCTGAAAACCCAGCATCACTTTAAAGTTGTGTCCGCTTTCTAATGATTTGCCGTATTCGGTAAAGATGTTCGGATTGAAAAAATTACTTTTATAAGCATATTCTGTAACGCTGGAAGTTTGATTGGCAATAATGTAGGGATTTTTACTCACATCATAACCATAAACGGTTTGATAATCGGTATGGTTGAAATTATAGTTGGAACGGTAGTTCAATTCTACGTTAATTTTCCAGTCTTTGATGGGTTCCACGATGAAAGCAAGCTGGTGTGCCATCACGTCTTTTTGTGATTTATATCGGCCTCCTTCTGTTAATTGGTAAATCTTGGATTCGACAGTATAGAATCCGTTTGGGTCTACTACCGGAATGACAGGCCAGTAGCGACATACATCGAAATAGAATACATTACTTTTGATATCGCCTCCGGCAAATGAAGGAGCTTCATAATCCGTCCGGTTAAAACGCATACTATAGCTTATTTTCAACCATTTGGTTAAGTCCGCATTGATTTTTGCAGTAAAGGAGTAGCGTTGTTTGTTATCATCTCCAAACTTCAAGAGACCTCCTTGGTCCAGATAATTCGCAGAAAGATAATATTGTATTTTATCCGTTCCACCATTTACGCTCAATGAATGCTCGTGGGTAAAGCTATTACCAAATAACGTTTTTAACCAGTCGGTATTGCCGGTAGGCATCACGTCTTGCCGTTGGGGATCATCGAATGAATTCCATCTTCCCGCATCGGTCGGCCACATATATTGTGTGCTTTTTCCTGCTTGAAAATCCAGAATTTGTTGAAGTTTGGTGGCGCTATACATGGGAGTCTGTCCACCATTAGTTAACTGGTCATTGACTGCCAGAGCAAAATTGTATGAATCCGCCATTTCAGGCATATTCAAGGGAGATACAAAACGGAAGTTGTTATTATAGTTAACTACCGTTTTTCCCGACTTACCTTTCTTTGTTATAATCAGGATGACTCCACCTGGTGCCCGCGAGCCATAAATGGAGGAAGCGGCTGCATCTTTCAGTACAGAAATATTCTCAATGTCCTGTGGATTGATAGCGTTCATGTCTCCCTCCATACCGTCAATGAGCACCAATGGTTCTACCTTTGAACCAGCTCCAATTGTTCCAACACCACGAATATTGAATTTTTTGTCTGAACCTAAGGAGCCACCACCATCACCAGTAGAGATATTCATACCCGGAACCATACCTTGCAAAGCTTCTATGGTAGAGTTAACGGGACGTGCCGAAATTTCTTTTGCTCCTACCGTAGATACAGATCCTGTTACATTCACTTTCTTTTGTGTACCAAAAGCAACCACAACAACTTCATCCAATGTTTGTGTATTGTCTTTAAGGATGATATTCAATGATTGTCCTGTGAATTTGATTTCTTGAGTCTGATAACCAACAAAAGAGACTACAATAATATCTCCGGTTTTTACATTGTTTAAAGAGAAGTCACCGTTGATTCCGGTGATTGTACCGTTCGTCGTACCTTTGGCTACGACGGATGCACCGATGATGGTTTCACCTGCTGCATCTTTTACTACACCCTTACAAGTAGTACCCTGTTGTACAACGGAAACTTTTAGAGTGCTTTCACCAGTTTCCGGATAAGCTGCTTCTACTGACATTGTCAGTAGGAACAACAACATACTAACTGACTTTAGTTGTTTTAACATAGCATTGAATTTAGAGTTTTTCCTAGAATCCGGAATTACTTTTAATAAGTTCTTTCAGAACTTATTCCGTGCGTAAAACGTCGGATTCAAAGCCTTAAATTCAAAAAAAGAGTCATCTTTTAAGCGATCTTTTCTACTTGTTTTATACCCATTTTATATCTATTTCGTACCTGTTTGTGTTAGATGAAATAACAAGGATGATGAAATAAACAAGTAGTTTCATTTCAATATGAAGATAAAATACGGCTTTGGGTATTCTTAAAAAGAAAAAATGAATGAGAATTTGATATTATTTTTGAAAATACATGCTATGTATTAAAATATATTATATATTTGTGCCGTTAATTCTAATTTTATAAACCATCCTAGTTCTGAAAGAACTTATTTTTTCATCATTGATTACTGAACCTTAAAAGTGTCCTCCAATTGTAAGAGAGCTGTTTATTTGTGAGTTAGCTATTATCATTAATATGATTCCCGTACAGACTTATATACATAACTAGAATTTGGTAGATACCAATATCTGTATAAACAGTTGGGGCAGGTGTTTTTTTATTAGATTTACTTAGACAAATATGTGTTGGCTATGGAGTATCTATCATTACATCCGGCAATAAATAGCAGATGGCAACAGACGAAACAGGATAGTTACATATCTCCATCTTTTGGAAATGAAAGCTACTTTTTTCTTTTTAGAAATAGCCTTTTTAATTTGTTTCACAGCTTTATCAACAGGAGTAACCCAGAACAATCCTTTTCCTTTTGCCATAGCGGTGTCTACAAATCCGGGACGAATATCGGTAGTGTAAATAGAATAAGGAGATTTAGTTGCTTTTTGTCGTAATCCTTCCATATAGTTGATTTGATAGGCTTTCGACGCATTGTAGGCGGGAGCGATGCCACTGCCGCGTGTACCTCCAACAGAGGAAATAGTAACCAGATGCCCGCTTTTTTGCTGTTCGAAATATCGGAAACCCCAGTCTGCGATGTTGGTGAATCCTATCACGTTCGTTAGTAAGGTAGGTTCTTCCAATTGGTAGGAGAGTTCGGGATTTAGTTCTCCGGTCCCGGCACAGATAATCAATATATCCATTCCACCCATCTTTTGAGTGAGAGTTTCGAGGGATGAAATGGTAGCTTGTGTATCGGTGATGTCGCACACTTGATAGAATAGTTTGTCTTTGTCCCGGGCGCATACCTCTTTTAATAGATTTTCCCTGCGACCGGTAATGCCGATAAGATAATCTTCTTGAGAATAGACTTCTGCCAATCCGCGACCGATGCCGGAAGTTGCACCTATAATTATAATTTTTTTCATGAAATACAATATACTTTGTTTGCCCGCAAAAGTAAGGGTAGGGAATAAATAAACTCTTGATTGAAATCAAGAATTTATTTTTGTACGACTTTTCTTCGGATACGACTTAATGTTTCGGGACGAATCAGAAGATAGGAAGCTAGTTCTTTTAAAGTTATTAGTTTCAGTAAGTCGGGACAACGGTTGATAATTTCAAGATAGCGTTCTTCCGGTGTCAGGCTGTACATTGAAATCATCCGGTCGTAGACTTCCCACAATAACGTTTCTGCGATGCGGCGTCCTAACTTTTGGTGAGCGTCGTTGGTATCGTAGAAGTCTGCCATTTGCTGGTAATTGATTACGTATACCGAACAGTCACACAAGGCTTGTATATCTACATTTGATTTGTCCTGTAACTGAAAAGCCGGATAGTTGCCAACAAAAGAATGATCGAAAGTATAGCCTACAATGCTGTTTTCGCCTACACTGTTGGTGCAACAGTACCGGAAAGAACCGGAACTGACGAACCCCATTGTTTTGCATACTTCTCCTTGGCGGGAAAAGTAGTCTCCTTTCTTATAATAGGTCTGCTTCCCCTGTTGTAATACAAAATCTACAATAGGGGAGTAGTTGATGTGGGAAGTATATTTGTTGAAATCTTCCACAGCGTATGAAAATTAGCCTTCGTTTATAACCTGAAATCCGGCCTGTTTCAAATCTTCCCAATATCCGGGATATGATTTGGTAACGACTTGCGGATCGGCAATAAGTAAATTGGGATGGCGGATAATTGCCGGTGCAAATGCCATTGCCATCCGATGGTCTTCGTAGGTTTCAATCACCGGAGTTTCTTCCGGTTCACATCGTTCGCCATTCCACATTAATATACTGTCATTTTCTTCCTTGATCATATATCCTAGCTTTTTAAGCTCGGCTCGCAGGGCGGCAATACGGTCAGTCTCTTTTATTTTCAGGCTTTGTAATCCGGTGAAACGGAAAGGGATATTCAGCAAGGCACAGGTAACAACGAATGTCTGTGCCAAATCCGGAATGTCGACAAAGTCTTCTTCCAGTCTTTCCGGCGCTTTGCCTGTTTTTTTCAGTTTCACACCTTGCGATGTAAATTCGGTAGTTATACCTAAGCGTGAGAAAACTTCTGCTCCCCGGCTATCTCCCTGATAACTGTTAGGAAACAACCCCAATAATTCAATTTCTGCTTTGGGAGATAAGGCGGCAATCTGATACCAATAGGAAGCTGCGCTCCAGTCATTTTCCACTTTGAAAGGAATGCTCTGATAGAGTTGTGGAGCAACGGAAATGCTACTGGGAGAAGTCCATGCGGCTTTGGCTCCAAAGTCCTGCATCAGTTGCAATGTAAGATTGATATAAGGACGGGAAATTATCTCACCGCTTAAATGCAAAGTCAAACCGTCTTTGAGTGCCGGACCTATCATCAATAGAGCAGATATATATTGGGAACTGACATTTCCTTTCAGTGTTATTTCGTTTCCTTTCAATTCTGCACCTTTGATGCGGAGGGGAGGATATCCTTCATTGCGGGTATACTCTATTTCAGCTCCTAACTCACGAAGCGCATTGACTAATATCTGTATCGGGCGTTGCTGCATACGGGCTGTTCCTGTGATTGTCCGTTCCCCCGGAGTCACACTTAAATAGGCGGTAAGGAAACGCATAGCAGTGCCCGCAGCCATGATGTCAATCGTCTCTTTCCCTTCGGTGAGAGCTTTTATCATCACCTGTGTATCGTCACAATCGGACAGGTTTTCAGGAGGATAAATACCTTTGCCCAGCGCATTGATGATTAATGCACGATTACTGATACTTTTAGAAGCCGGCAACTGGATAGTTGCTGTTACTACTGAAGGAGGGATGAGTTTATAGAGCATCATTTCTATTTTCTTTGGTTTGAGATGACAAAAATAGACATAAATTGGTATATATGCAGTTATAAAGTCAGAAAAACAATAGAAAATTTAGAATGGGAAAATTACAATCGTATTTGAAGTAGAGGATAAAATCTCAAGAAATTACAATTGTATTTAAAATAAATGCTATATTTGTGATGTATTGCAATCGTATTTAAAAAGAAGTAGAATGAAAATACCTCGCATAATTAAACAAAGAAACACTTATGTTGACCGCATAAGACCTTTCATGAGGAAAACATTGGTAAAAGTGATGGTCGGTCATCGTCGTGTCGGTAAAAGCTTTATTTTGTATCAACTCATGGAGTTGATACGGAAAGAAGAGAGTGATGCGAATATTATCTATATAAATAAGGAAGATGTCAATTTCATAGATATAAAGACTTATAAAGAACTGAATGATTATATTCTTTCAAAATCGGTAGATGATAGAATGAACTATATTTTTGTCGATGAAATACAGGAAATACAAGATTTCAGGTTGGCTATCCGTTCGTTGGCATTGGATGATAATAATGATATATATGTGACAGGCAGTAATTCAGAGATATTTTCCAGTGATTTAGCGAATGAATTGGGAGGTCGGTATGTTGAATTTGTGGTTTATAGTTTGTCGTATATTGAATTTCTGGATTTCCATGAACTGGAGAATACGGATGCGTCATTGGAGAAATATATTCATTATGGAGGATTGCCTTATCTGATACATTTGCCGATGGAAGAACCTGTTGTTATGGAGTATTTGAGGAGCATTTACTCTACCATTATATTAAAAGATGTGATTCAGAGAAAGAATATAAGGAATACGGTCTTTTTGGAACAACTAGTTTCGTTCTTGGCAGGTAACATTGGCAACTTATTTTCCAGCAAGAGTATTAGTGATTTTCTGAAAAGTCAGAAAGTGGATATTTCTCCTTATGTTGTGAGTGAGTATGCGATGGCATTATCGGATGCTTTTATTGTACATAGGGTAGGAAGGTATGATATTGCCGGAAAGAAATTATTCGAAAGAGGGGAGAAGTATTATTTTGAGAATATGGGGATTCGTAATGTGATTACGGGGTACAAGCCACAGGACAGAGCGATGCGTTTGGAGAACTTGGTTTATAATCATTTGGTATATAGTGGATATGATGTAAAAATCGGGACATTGGGTACGGAAGAAATAGATTTTGTCTGTAAACGGAATGGAGAGATTCTCTATGTGCAAGTCTCTCTTGAACTTTCTAAACAGGAAACTATTGAAAGAGAATTCGGGAATTTATTGAAGATTAAAGATAATTATCCGAAAGTGGTAGTGTCCGGAGAAAAAATGTTTGAAAATACTTATGAAGGGATAGAACATATTTATATTAGAGACTTCTTGTCTTCTGTTTTGTTACATTCCATTACTCGTGTCATTTAATCAAAGAACAACTGTTTTTTCTTTTATAAATAAGTATGATGAAAATACCGAATATACGTTTACTCAACCAACAGTTATTAAGTCCTCTTTTCTTTCAACCCAAGGAACTTGTGTCCTGGATGGGAGCTATGCAGGCACAGAATTATTCCATGGTGAAATGGGCAGTAGGAATGCGTTTGAAGTCAGCAACGATTCAAACTGTGGAAAAAGCGCTCCGTGATGGTGAAATCTTGCGGACTCATGTAATGCGTCCGACATGGCATCTCGTAGCAGCAGAAGATATCCGGTGGATGTTGAAACTTTCCGCCGGGCGTATTATATCTGCTAATGAGTCTTATGCGAAGGGGCATGACTTGGAAATTTCTGAAGAGCTCTATACGAAAAGTCATAATCTGTTGGAGAAAATTCTTTGTGGGAAGAAAAGCCTGACGAGGCAGGAGATTGCCGAGCATTTTAACCGTTCGGGGATTGTAGCGGATAATCATCGTATGACCCGCTTTATGGCTCGTGCGGAGCAGGTGGGGATTGTATGTAGTGGGGAAGATAAAGGAAGTAAATGTACGTATGCGCTTTTGGAAGAGCGTGTTCCGCCGATGCCGGAATTGACCAAAGATGAATCTTTGGCTCGTTTGGCTAGAAGCTATTTTCGTAGTCATGCTCCTGCTGTTTTGCAAGATTTTGTCTGGTGGTCGGGGCTGCCTATTACAGATGCACGTCAAGCTATTTATTTGATTGATTCGGAATTAACGGCAGAAGAATGGAATGGACAGACATGGTATATTCATGAAGATTGCCGGACTCGTGGAAAAGTTACCGGCAGTTTGCATCTTCTTCCTTCTTATGATGAATATTTGCTTGGTTATAAAGACCGGACAGACGTTTTGCCTAAAGAGCATTACTCGAAAGCATTTACCAATAATGGTCTGTTTTATCCGATTGTTCTTCATGAAGGACAAGTGATAGGAAACTGGGATAAGTCTGTTAAAAAGAGAGGCTCATTGATAGAACATTCATGGTTCCGGTTGGATGATTGTGTTGATGAAGGTGCGTTGGATCGTGAGAAAGATAAGTATATACGGTTTTGGCGATAATATATGAAAAAACGTATATTTTATCGTTGTATAATTCCATATATGCAGGATATATTTAGGCATGAGTTGAAAATGAGAAGGATTTGCTGTTTTCGAATTTAGAAAAGAAATAAATCGATTGTGTTTTGGAATAATTTGTTTTAGTCTGTGTCTTTTATAGAATAGATGTATAGAACTTGCCTTTATTTTGTCTCAAATTGATATGTGGAGTGTTGGCTGTTTCAGGTGTAGGTTAGCTCTGGGATAGCACTTAAAATAAAGTTTTATATGCTCCTTTTAAAGGAATAAAGTGTTTCTCACCGATCAATGAATCGTTCCTTTAAAAGGAACTGGTTATTCCTTTTAAAGAAACGATTGTCAATAAGTTTATTATAGTGTATCTTTTGACTGTTTTTATGTAAAAAACTCCTCGGGAACTGTATATTCTTGCATTATTTTATACAACAGAACTGCTGGAAGAGGAAATCCGTGTGATGCTATTTATACTCATCATATTAAAAATAGAATATTTAAAGTAAGATATACTACCGCATTTATATTATAATAGAGCTTTCTCTCTATTTAAATAAATAGCATCAAGACTGATTTTTATTTGTTCATTTGCCTTTTTGCCCATTCCAGTCTTCGTTGATCGGCTAATGGAGTCACTTTAAATTCTTCGAATGTAGCAGTGAAACCTTTGCCGTCCGGACAAGCTCCCATTAATCCTACCATGACAGGACAATTATCTTGCAACCAACACGTGCGCATCATAATATATTCTTTATCATCACGTGAGAAAAATATTTCTACTGCATCCAGGCGACGGACTGCTTTTATCCATATCGAACGGGGAGCATCCGGCAATTGTACTACACTCCAGTCGCTAGTCCGATGCGTAACTACAGCACTTACATTCTGTTTGCCATCAACGTATTCCACACCTGCTTTTATCCAGTTTTCATGGTCGATGCGCAGCATTAATCCCATTTGGTCAAAGGTGGTGACATAGTTGCCGGTTATCTTTACTTTGGCTTCAAATTCTCCACCATAAGTTGCATAATAGAAAGGTCCGTCGTCCACTGTGAACCCATAATGAGAAATCCTCCAAAAGTCTGTTTTTGCAGGAACATCCATCACTAAGGTTTTGCCATCTTTTATTTCCCATTGTTGAGGCTCATTCAGCCAGTTCATTTTATTCAAACTTTGTGCCATAGAAGAAGTTGTTACTGCCATAAAGGCTATTGACATCATTTTGATTTTTAAATGTTTCATGATCATTTCTTATTTGATTATCTTTGTGGTGCAAAGATAGGTCATACCTCCGTGTGCAACAATACTGAATAATAACCATTTTATAAGATGGACGTATTACAAAAGGAAATAGATGAAGTTTATGCGACACAACTGATAGCCGATGAAATATTGGACAATGGAGTTGTAGAGCAACATCAACGCTTTATTCATTCATTGACGGAGATTAATGGTGGATGTGCTGTTATTTCAGATCTTTCGAATAGGAAAAGTTACATTGCCGTTCATCCTTGGGCGCATTTTCTAGGCTTAACTCCCGAAGAAGCTGCTTTGAGTGTGATTGATTCTATGGATGAAGATTGTATTTATCGGCGTATTCATCCTGAAGACTTGGTAGAAAAGCGGTTATTGGAGTATCAGTTTTTTCAGAAGACCTTTTCGATGTCTTCCGAAGAACGGTTGAAGTACCGGGGAAGATGCAGAATACGTATGATGAATGAGAAAGGAGTCTATCAGTATATTGATAATTTAGTGCAGATTATGGAAAATACTCCTTCCGGAAGTGTATGGTTGATTTTTTGTCTTTATACCTTGTCTGCAGATCAACGAACGGAGCAGGGGATATGTCCCACTATTACTCATATGGAACGTGGAGAAGTCGAAACCCTCTTTCTTTCGGAAGAACATCGCAATATCCTATCCGAACGCGAAAAGGAAATACTTCGCTGTATACGTAAAGGACTATCTAGTAAAGAAATAGCAGCTGCCCTTTATATTAGTGTGAATACAGTCAATCGACACCGGCAGAATATTTTGGAGAAACTCTCTGTCGGTAATTCGATAGAAGCGTGTCGGGCTGCTGAATTGATGAAACTGTTGGATTTGTAATCCAATAAGATGGCATTATTTACTGATTTCTTTCTTCAGATTCGAAGCTTATCTGAAGAAAGAACAGAACTTATTTAAAACCAAAGCAGCAACTCATCAAATCTTTTCACCTGTTTCAGATGGTCATGTGTGAATGTGTCTACTACTTCATGTTTCCACATCACTTCAAAAGGAATATGTATGCCATATCCTCCCAGCGATAGAACAGGTTGAATGTCCGATTTCAGAGAATTGCCAATCATGACAAATTCGGAAGGAGCAATCTGTAAGATATTCAACATTCGTTGATATTCTTTCTCTGTTTTATCGGACATCACTTCAATGTGATCGAAATAAGAGGCTAATCCGGAACGTCCCAGCTTATTCTCCTGATCGAGCAAATCTCCTTTAGTGGCAACTACTAATTTGTATTTTCCTTTCTCTTTCAATACTTTAAGCGTTTCTTTTACTCCCGGCAATAGTTCAATTGGCATTTTCAGTAATGATTTGCCTAATTCAATAATATGTTGGATGTCTGTTCCTGAAATCTTTTGTCCACTCACATGCAAAGCTGTCTCTACCATAGAAATGGTGAAAGCTTTGGCTCCATATCCGAGATATTTCAGATTATTCATTTCTGTTTGAAATAAAGCGGCTGAAATATCTTCAGAAGTGCCATAAGGCTTTAATAGGTCTGTATATTGTTTCTCTATTTCCTGGAAAAAAGGTTCATTGCTCCACAAGGTATCGTCTGCATCAAAAGCAATGACTTTAATAAGTTCTTTCATCGGTTTTCGTCGTTAATGGTGAATTTTAGATCATTTGTTTGGTATTTCGTATGCAAAGTTACTACAAAAAAGTGAAATGCGGAAAGATATAGTGATAGAATTGAGTTACAAGGGTTTTGGTTGAAGTGGCGATAATCCGTGAAGCCATTACAATCCCTGCCGAAGCCAAATCCTGACGCCGCTACGTTACTTGTTCGTAACCATGCCCGAAAATGCGACAAACGGGTACGAATAGCGAAACAAGGCTCTAAGGAATAGTGAGTTATCCATAACTCATGCGAAAAATCAGGTTACGGAAAAAGATTGCGCCGTTCCTCCCCGTTTTGCGTACCAACACCGGACTCTTCACCAACTAATTTTGAAACCCAAAAATTAAGGACAATGAAGAGTACATTTTCAGTAATCTACTACCTCAAGCGTCAGGTAGTGAAAAAGGACGGGACAGTTCCCGTCATGGGACGCATCACGGTGGACGGCAGCCAGACACAGTTCAGCTGCAAACTGACTGTCGATCCGAAACTGTGGGACACCAAAGGTGGACGTGTCACGGGCAGAAGCACGGCGGCACTCGAAACGAACCGTATGCTTGACAAGATGCGGGTACGCATCAACAGGCATTATCAGGAAATCATGGAGCGTGACAACTTCGTCACGGCGGAGAAGGTGAAGAACGCCTTTCTCGGACTGGAACACCGCTACCACACGCTGATGCAGGTGTTCCGTCGGCACAACGAGAACTATGAGAAACAGGTGGAAGCAGGCATGAAAGCAAAAGGTACACTGGAAAAGTACCGTGTCGTTTACAAGCACCTGCAAGAGTTCCTCGACATCCGCTACCATGTGAAGGACATCGCCCTAAAAGAGCTTACTCCCGCTTTCATCTCCGACTTCGAGATGTTCCTGCGCACGGACAAGCACTGCTGCACCAATACCGTGTGGCTGTACGTCTGCCCGTTACGGACGATGGTATTCATCGCCATCAACAACGAGTGGCTGACGCGCGACCCGTTCCGCGAGTATGAAATCAAGAAGGAGGAAACAACACGCAGTTTCCTGACCAAAGATGAGATCCGCCTGCTGATGGAGGGGAAACTGAAAAACGCCAAACAGGAATTGTACCGCGACCTCTACCTGTTCTGCGCCTTCACGGGGCTGTCGTTCGCGGATATGCGCAACCTTACGGAAGAGAATATCCGCACCTACTTCGACGAACACGAGTGGATAAACATCAACCGCCAGAAAACGGGCGTGGTGTCCAACATCCGCCTGCTCGACATCGCCAACCGCATAATCGGCAAATACCGGGGACTGTGCGGGGACGGCAGGATATTTCCCGTTCCGCATTATAACACGTGCCTTGCCGGTATCCGTGCCGTCGCCAAGCGTTGCGGCATCACCAAGCATATCACGTGGCATCAGAGCCGCCACACGGCAGCCACGACGATATTCCTCTCCAACGGTGTTCCCATCGAAACGGTCAGCTCCATGCTCGGACACAAGAGCATAAAGACGACGCAGATTTACGCAAAGATAACCAAAGAGAAGCTCAATCAGGACATGGAGAACCTTGCCGCAAGATTGAACGGCGTCGAGGAATTTGCAGGTTGCACCATCTAAAAAGAAAAGCCATGAAACGTGACACAATCATCATCGAGGACAAGGCAGTCAGCGTAACCGGTAACGACGTGTGGATGACCGCCACCGAAATAGCCGGATTGTTCCATACGACCGTCCCGGCAGTGAACGCCGCCATCAGAGCCGTCCGCAAGTCGGACGTGCTGAACGACTACGAGGTGTGCCGCTACATGCAGCTTGAAAACGGGCTGCACGCGGACGTGTACGCCCTTGAAATCATCATCCCGGTCGCTTTCAGGGTGAATACCTACAACACCCACCTGTTCCGCACATGGCTGGTGGGAAAGGCACTCTCACAAGAGAAACGGCAGACATACGTGATGTTCATACAGAACGGAAAAGCCGGGTATTGCTGATTGCACATACCCCATAAGACAAGTAAACGGGTAGCACCACAAAAGGTGTCACCCGTTTACTTTTTCATGAAACCGCCTCACTCCAGCGGCTTGCGGTAGTTCGCTTCCAGTACCCCGCGCAGCCCCGTTTCCGGGTAAAGCACCTTCCCTCCCAAAAGTATGAAGGGCAACACGCGGTTGTTGCGGTATTCCTGCAAGGTGCGCCGGCTCACACGGAGCAGTTCCGACACCTCGCCGTCCGTCAGGTAACGTTCCCCGTCCAGCGGAGGACGGTAGCTTTCCAGAAATGCGGACAGCCATTTCGAGCCTTTGCGCATATCCTGCACCACAGAGGCTATCGGCTCGTCTTCCATCGTAAAAACATCGTTGTTCTCGTTCATCATAACTTCGGATTCAGTGGGTGAATAAATCAAATCATCTGCCGTGCGGATAGAGCGTGCCGACAAGCGGTATCAGCCGCTTCACCTCCTCTGGCTTGTAATAGAACCTGCGGTTTATCTGCGAGTAGCCGATAAGCCGCCTGTCACGCAGCGTCTGCAACGTGCGCGGGCTTATTCTCAACTGCCCGCAGACCTCCTCGCCCGTGAGCCATCTTTCCATGCGCCCCGTGTCGCTTTTGCGCCTCAGGGCGGCGACCTTCTCCGAGAGTGCGCCGAATGCCGCCACCATCATCTCGAAAGTCTTTTTCTCGATAGATACTATTTCCATATTCATGCAATTATCGGTTTGCCCGCAAAGGTAACGATGCAGCCCTTAACACGTACCGTTTTCCGCTGAAAGGCTGCCTGTTGCACCGTTTGACCGGGTTACGGAGCCATCTTCCGCAAAAATCTTACGTGAGTCACGTAGTGAGTTGTTAAAGCCCCTTTTGTTTATTGCCGAATTTTGTCGCAGAAACAAAAAGAAAGGACTGAACATGAAAGTGATAACAATGGAAAGTTCCGCCTACAAGGAGATGATGGCGCAGATTGCGAACATCGCAGGGTACATCCGCGAGGCAAGGGACGAGAAGAAACGGAAGCGGGAAACCGAAGACAAGCTGCTTGACACGGCACAGGCGGCGAAGATGCTCAACGTGAGCAAGCGCACCATGCAGCGTATGCGCACCGACCACCGTATCGAGTATGTGGTGGTACGCGGAAGCTGCCGCTACCGCCTTTCCGAGATACTGCGGCTATTGGAGGACAACACAGTAAGGAACGAGGAAGGGACAATAGACACCCTGTTCCACAACCACACGCTGCGCACGGGCGGCAAACCAAAAGGAAGGAGGACATAGGTCATGGAACTGCTCACACGAAACAACTTCGAGGGCTGGATGCAGAAGCTGATGGAACGGCTCGACCGTCAGGACGAACTGCTGCTGGCGATGAAGGCTGAGGGGAAACAGCCTACTATCACGGAA